>JGI26470J50227_1000322_pt1 | contig 20993 bp, 21 predicted proteins | sample FreactTroBogLake_FD_50227 | JGI IMG/M metagenome (IMG submission 50227) | reverse complement strand
CCCCGTCACACCCTTGGCAAGGCATCTCATGACAGCCTGAGGGCATCCGCCCAATCGGGGGCACTCAACGCAGACTCCCCTCGTACACAAGGTCCTATCTATTCGATTTTCACCCGCTGAATCTTCGCCCCCAGCGCTGCCAGCCGGGTGGCGATATTCTCGTAGCCCCGTTCAATTTGGTACACGTTTTGAATCGTACTCCGTCCTTCTGCACAGAGGCTGGCGATGACCAAGGCCATCCCAGCCCGAACGTCGGGACTCACCAAGTCCATCCCGGACAGCTTGGCGGCTCCGGAAACGACGGCCCTGTGGGGGNCCGCGAGGATGATCCTAGCGCCCATGCCAATGAGCTTATCGACCCAGAACATTCGGCTTTCAAACATCTTATCGTGGATCAGCGTTGTTCCGTCGCACTGGGTGGCGACGACGGTCATGATGGGCAACACATCCGGCGGGAATCCCGGCCAAGGGGCATCGTCGATTTTTGGAATCTGACCTCCGAGGTCGCTGACCACCTTCATGGGTTGGCCGGCCGGAACCCTCAGAGTGGTGCCTTCGGTTTCCCAGAAGATGCCCAGTTTCGCAAAGCCGAGGCGGGTCATCCTCAGGTGTTGAGGCTGAACGTCTTCGATTTCGAGCTCACTTCGGGTGCAGGCCGCCAATCCGATCAGGGAACCGATCTCCATGAAGTCACTGCCAATCCGGAACTCAGTGCCATGGAGGGTCTTCACACCATCGATTTCGAGAATGTTCGAGCCAATGCCCCGGATCTTGGCCCCCATGCCGTTCAGAAGATTGCACAAGTCTTGGACGTGGGGTTCTCCGGCGGCGTTCTGGATGATGGTCTTCCCCTGGGCCAAGACCGCGGCCATGATGGCGTTCTCGGTTCCGGTCACCGAGGCTTCGTCAAGGAACAAGTCGAGGCCCACAAGCTTGTTCGCCGTGAGGGTGTAGACGGTGTCCACTTCGAACCGCGCTCCGAGTTCCGATAAGGCGAGGAAGTGGGTGTCGAGCCGACGTCGGCCGATCACGTCGCCGCCGGGGGGCGGCAGGACGCATTTTCCGACCCGGGCCAGCATGGGCCCCGCAAAGAGGATGGACGCCCGGACTTTTTTAGCCAGGTCCACGGAGATGTCGTTTTTCTTGATGTTGGTCGTGGTCACGGCAAAGGTGTTGGGGGCCTCTCGGACGACGGTCGACCCCAGATCCCGGAGGATTTCAAACATCACCAGGATGTCTTCGATCTCCGGTACATTGGTCAAACGAACGGTTTCGGACGTCAGCAGGCAGGCCGCCACGCAGGGCAGGGCGGCGTTTTTGTTTCCGTTGGCCCGGATGCGGCCCTTGAGGGGGTGACCCCCCTCGATGACATACTTGTGCATGACCACGCATTATCCCGGCCGGGCCGACCCCGGTCAAGGATGGGNGGTCGGCCGCGGCTACCGATTCATCTGTGAAAACACGGCTTCGTAGGTACCCTTCGCCTCGGCGAACCGCAAGGGCTTCACCCGTTCCACCAGCACTTCGTGAACGTCGGGATTCGTCTCCAGGATGCTCATGGTCTCGGTCAAGAAGTCCTTCAAGGGCATGGCATGGGGGTCTTGAGCCTGTTGGGCCCCCATCAGTTCGGTCTGCACATACGGAGGGGCGATTTCGATCACCTGAACCGAGGTTCCTTTCAGTTGGTGTCTCAGTGACTCGCTGTACGAATGGATGGCTGCCTTGGTGGCACAGTAGGTGGGGGNGGCAGCCATGGGGAGGAACGCCAACCCTGAGGATACCGTCAGAATCGCAGCCCGGGGCTGGGTCATCAGGTGGGGAACCAGGGCGGCGTTGAGCCGCAGAGGGCCCAGAAGGTTGGTCGCTACGGTGGCTTCTGCCACGTCAAGGGCCCCTCCTTTCACGTTTTCCATCTTCATGATCCCCGCGCAGTGGATCACCACGTTGAGGGCAGGAAAGTCCGCCTTGAGCGTTTGCGCAAACCCCGGAATGGATGCGCCGTTCTCCACATCGAGCACAAACGACTTCATCCCTGGGTTGGCCTGGGTGACGGCGTCGAGGACTGCTTTTCGGCGGCCAGCGATGATGACTTGGTTCCCCAGGACATGGAAGGCTTCAGCCAGGCCCCGACCAATTCCCGACCCACCGCCGGTGATCAAAATCGTGTTTCCTTTCATTTGCATGGTGTATCTCCTGAGGATGAAGATAGGACCATCGCTCTCGGTGGGAAAGTAGGAACCCCGCGGTGCCTTACTATCCCGCCGGAGAGTTCCTTTAGGTTCGACGGAAACCCAGCATCCCGGAACCACCGGCAAACGACGACCCGATGCTCGAGGTTCGTAGACGAAAGACCATCAGCCGAATCGGGGGCACGACATTGACACCTATCCAAGGGGGCTTTCCTGAGCGAGGGAACGGGGTCGGGGATCGCTATTCCCGTAACCTTTGCATACCGAGGGTTTTCGTTGTTTCTCAGCGAGCTTCACTGTCTTTGATAGACGAGGTAGGGTTTTTCCCAATCGGGATGGTCGCCCCACCACAAATCAAGCCGGTCCCCGACGATCCTGAAATACAGTTGAAAGGGTCGCGGCCGGTCGTCGGCGACCATCGTGAGCACGGACCCGTCGATGCCGATGACTCGGGATCGAAGCGGCAGAACCGACCGGGCCCCCGGGCGCGGTGTCACGGACCAGAGGCCCCGGGAAGCGTCGATCGAGAGGGTCTCGTCGGGCCAATCCTTCCAGGAGAGCAGAGCATCGTCGGCGGGCNCCCCCCCCACGTACGCCCAGGTGCCGCCCAGGTCTGGGGAGATGCCCAGCGGAGGGGGCGCGCTGGCGCACGAGGCCAGGACCAGGGCCATCGCCAGTAGTCCGCGGATCATGGTTGGTTCCGTTCCAGGTCGAGCAAGCGCTGCTTCCGTTCCACGCCCCAACGGTAGCCCCCGAGGTGACCATCGCCGCGGATGACCCGGTGGCACGGAACGAGGAGAGCGACGGTGTTTCGCCCGCAGGCGGTCCCCACGGCCCGGACCGCCTTGGGCTGGCCAATCCCGGTGGCCACCTGGGAGTAGGTCACCGTGGTTCCCCGGGGAATCGACTGGAGGAATCGCCAAACGGCGATTTGGAAGGCCGTTCCTTGCAAGTCCAGGGGGAGGGTCTCCAGGGAACCGGTGCCCGCGAAGAATTCCTCCAGGGCCCGTTCCCAGACCGAGAAGAAGGGCGACGCCGTGGCCGGCATGGGTTCCAGCCGGGCCAACGGAAACTCGGCCTTCAGTTTCTCCTTCAGGGTCCCGGCATTGTCCCCAAACTGCAGAAAGCAAAGGCCTCGGTCGGTGGCCCCCAGGCCCATCAAACCCAGGGGGGTGGGGGTGGTTGTCCAGTGGATGGTCAACGACGCACCCCCTTTCTGGTACTCCCCTGGGGTCATCCCGAGGGTCCTACCCAGGTCTCCGTAGACCCGGCTGGTGGATCCGAAGCCTGCTTCGAGGACGGCTGGGNGGNNCCCTCCCGCAAGCCGGCTTTGAGGTTGCGGATCCGAACGGCTCTTTGGTAGGCCCTGGGGCTGGTCCCCACGATGGCGGTAAACCTTTTTTGCAGGTGAGAGGGGCTGTAACCGGCCCTGGCGGCCAGGTCGGAAAGGCGAATCGGTTCCTCGGCGTGGGCTTCGAGGTAACGGCAGAGGTCGTGAATGACCGTGTCGATGGGAGTCGCTGGGGCTAACCCGGGGTTTTGGTCCATGGCTCCACTGTACTCCTCCTCGCCGGAGACGAAAATCCGAATCTGGCGATCCTGCGAAGGTAGAAAAAAAAAGGACGATTTACTATAAAGGAACGAATATGGTTGTACAGAAATTCGGCGGCAGCTCGGTGGAAGACGCCGACAAGATCCGCGAGGTGGCAAAGATTGCCCTCGAGCACCGGGTCGACGGCAAGATTGCCATCGTCCTTTCGGCAATGAAGGGGTGCACCGATCTGCTCCTCCAGGCGGCGAAAGACGCCGAAGCCGGTCGACAAACGTACCAGAATGCCCTGGCGACCCTGGAGCGTCGTCATTTTGATGCGGCGATGGCCCTGGTCCAGGGGCCCCCGTATGGGGGGGNGCGCCAATCCCTGGAAGCTCTGTTCCAGGACCTTCGGCAGATCCTCCACGGGGTCGAGTTGGTCAAAGAGTGCTCCAAGCGGAGCCTCGACCTGATCGCAGGGTTTGGGGAAAGGCTGAATTGCCAGTTGATGGCGGGGTACCTGGTGGCCTCGGGGCACGAGGCCCACTACATCGATGCGAGCAAGAACTTCATCATCACCAACGACCACCACGGGGCTGCCGACGTCGACTTCGACGCGACCTACCGTTCGGTGGAAGCCCGACTGAAACCCTTGAAGGGCATCATCGTCATCACGGGCTTTGTGGCCAGCACCGCCGACGGGCGCCCGACGACCCTCGGCCGGAACGGATCCGACTACACGGCCAGTCTCGTCGGGGCCGCCATCCGGGCCGACGCCGTGGAGATCTGGAAAGACGTGGACGGTGTGCTGACGGCCGACCCCCGGTACGTGACGGGCACCCTGGTGCTCGACGAAATCAGCATGGAAGAAGCCATGGAGATGAGCTATTTCGGGGCCAAGGTCATCCATCCTTCGACCATGCTGCCCCTCCTGGAACGGGGGATCAACCTGAGGATCAAGAACACCTTGAACCCGGCCGCCAAGGGAACGCTCATCAAGCAGAATCCCAAGCCCCACCCGTACCCCATCACGGGGATTGCCAGCATCACCGGGGCCGCCCTGATCAACATCGAGGGGTCGGGGATGATTGGCATCCCCGGGTTTGCCAGCCGAGTCTTCGGGGCCCTGGCCCGGGTGAGCGTCAACGTCATCATGATCAGCCAGGCCAGTTCCGAGCATTCCATCTGCATTGTTTGCCGGGAGGGGGAGGCCGCCACGGCCCTGGAGGCCCTTCGGGGCGAGCTCAAGGCCGAGCACCAGGCCAAGAAGCTCAAGGACTGTGAGCTCGTCACCGGCCTCGAGATCATCGCCGTGATCGGCGAAAATATGCGGGGNCGACCCGGGATCACCGGCCAACTCTTCCACAGCCTGGGGGCTAAGAACATCAACGTCTTGGCCATCGCCCAGGGTTCGTCCGAACGGAACATTTCGTTCGTGATCCACGGCAAGGACCGGGAAGTGGCCCTCAACGCCGTCCACCAAGCATTCCTCGGCACCGGAGGCCCCCAATGAAGTTCATCAGCACCCGAAACCCCGGGGTCCGGGTCACCTTCGAAGAAGCCCTGTTCCAGGGCCTCGCCCCGGACGGGGGGTTGTACATTCCCGAGGAATCCCTCGAGCTTCAAACCCACTTCAAGGCCCTGGGAAAGCAATCGACGTTCCATGAAATCGCCGCCTTGGTGACCGCCTACCTCCTCAAGGGGGAACTCGACGCGGCCGCCGTCCACCGCATCGTGCGCAATGCCTTCCCCTTTGAACCCAAGCTGGTCAAGGTGGACGATCACCTGAGCATCCTGGAGCTGTTCCACGGCCCCAGTTGTGCGTTCAAGGACTTCGGGGCAAGCTTCCTGGCGTCGGCCATGGAGGAGTACCTTCAGCACTCCGACCGGAAGGCCGTCATTCTGACGGCGACCAGCGGCGACACCGGTAGCGCCGTGGCCACCGCCTTCTACGGAAAAAAGAACATCGACGTGGTGATCCTCTACCCGTCGGGCCGGGTGAGCCCGCTCCAAGAAAAGCAACTCACCACCCTGGGGGGCAACATCACCGCCCTCGAGGTGGCCGGGTCCTTCGATGACTGCCAACGCCTGGTCAAGGCGGCCTTTGTGGACCCCGAGCTCTCGAAGGCCTTCCCCCTCACCTCGGCCAACTCCATCAGTTTGGGGCGGCTCATTCCCCAATCGTTCTACTACATCTGGGCCTTTGCCCAGTTGAAAGAGCAACTGAGGGGGGAATTCTTCTTCAGCGTCCCCAGCGGCAATTTTGGTAACCTGACCGCGGGGCTCAACGCCTGGAGCTGGGGCCTCCCCGTCACCGGTTTCGTCGCCGCCACCAACGCCAACGACGTGGTGCCCCAGTACCTCGAGACGGGGATCTTCGCTCCCCGGCCGAGTCAGTTAACGGTGTCGAACGCCATGGACGTCGGGAATCCTTCGAACTTTGAACGGATGGAGTCCCTGTTTCATAAGAACTGGAACTTGATGCGGTCCCTGGTGTTTGGGGATTCGGTGACCGACCCCGAGACCCTCGAGACCATGCGAGAGGTGAAGGCCGCCCACAACATGTTCCTGTGCCCCCACACGGCCGTGGGGTACCGGGCCGCCCGCCGGTTCCTGGACCGGGAGGCCCGGGACAATAGCCACATTTGCGTGTTGGCCACCGCCCATCCTGCCAAGTTCATCGAGGTGGTGGAGCGGGCCACGGGGCTTACCCCGGAGTTGCCCCCGCCCCTGGTGGCCGCCAACGCCAAGACCAAGAAGTCTCACAAGATTGGGAACACCCTCGCGGATCTTTCCCACATCCTCCGCCAGGTGATACATTGAGGCGTCTGTACCCAGAGGAGACTCCCGTGATTTCACATTTGAAGCCCCGTGGTTGGCTGGCCCTGGCGCTGGTCGGCGTGTTGGTGGCCCTGGCGTCGTGTTCCAACGATGCCCCTTTGTTCCGAGTGTTTGAGAAAGGAAAGTTCGGCTACGCCGATGCCACGGGAAAGATCGTTATCCCCGCTGCCTATGACCAGTGCGGGGAGTTCAGCGAAGGCCTCGCCCTCGTTCTGAAAGATGGAAAGGCCGGCTACATCGATCGGTCCGGCAAGATCGCCATCATCCCCGTGTACCAAAGTGCCGGCAAGTTCGTCGGGGGCCTGGCGTTCGCGTCCAAAGAGGGGAAATTCGGCTACATCGACAAGAACGGTCACACGGCGATTCCCTTCGAGTGGGACCTGGGGACGGAGTTTAGCGAAGGCCTTGCCTCGGTGTCCAAGGCGGGAAAATTCGGCTACATCGACACCACGGGAAAAACCGTGGTTCCCCTCGACTACGACTACGCCACGCCCTTTTCCGGCGACCTCGCCCTGGTGGTGAAAAACAACTTGGGTGGCTTCATCGACAAGACGGGCAAGGTGGTCATTGCCTTGGAATATACCTACGCGACGCCCTTCAAGGAGGGGTTCGCCATGGTCCAGAAAGACGGGGCTAACTACTTCATCGACAAGACCAACAAGAAGGCCTTCGAGGCGAAGTTTGACTCGGCGGAGCCCTTTTCGGGGGGACTGGCCATGGTCGGGGTCCAAAATAAGGTGGGGTACATCAACACCAAGGGCGAGACCGTGATCGCCCCGGCCTTCGAGTACGCCCGGAGCTTTAAAGAAGGGTTGGCCGTGGCCGCCCAGGACGGAAAGGTCGGGTTCATCAACCCCAAGGGCGAGTTTGTGATCAAGCCTCAATTTGACAACGCCCAGGACTTCTCCGGAGGGTTGGCCCTGGTTTTGACGGGGAGCGACATCGCCTACGTGAACACCAAGGGCGAGAAGGTGTGGACCAAGAGCCAGGCGGAGCTGCCTGACCTCGAAGCGAACTCCTCGGAACCCGAATCCAACCCCTAAACCATGCCCGATCGTCTGAGCTTTCGTCGGCCCGATGACTTCCATGTTCACCTCCGTCAGGGGGAAGAGTGCGGCGACTACGCCCGAGACGCCCGGGCGGCCGGGTATGCCCGGGTGTTGGTGATGCCCAACACCCTGCCCCCGGTGGCCTCGGCCCCCGCCGTCCGGGCCTACCAGACCCAAATCGAAACGGCCGCCCCGGGGTTGAAGGCCTTGATGACCTTCAAGATCCGGCCTGACCTGGACCAGGCAACCCTCGTCGCCTTGAAAGACGCCGGAGCCCTGGCGGGGAAACTCTNCCCCGAAGGGGTGACCACCCACAGCGAAGACGGCGTCCGCCGCCTCGAAGATGGCTACCCCTTGTTCGCCGCCATGGAGCAGCTCGACCTTGTCCTCTGTTTGCACGGGGAGCACCCCGAGGCGTTCAGCCTGGACCGGGAGGCTGTGTTTGTCCGGGGGTTGGCGGACCTTCGCCGGGAGTTTCCCCGGTTGCGCATCGTCTTGGAGCACGTTTCGTCGGTGGCCGGTCTCGACGCCGTCCTCGAGGCGGGGCCCCTCACGGCGGCCACCCTCACAATTCATCACTTGCTGTATACCTTGGATGACATGGTCGGGGGGAAACTCAATCCCCACCTGTTCTGCAAGCCTCTGTTGAAGCGCCCCGAGGACCGGGATCGGCTCGTGGAAGCCGCCCTCTCCGGGAACCCTCGGGTGTTCTTTGGATCCGACTCGGCGCCCCATGGCCGTCAGCATAAAGAGGCCGCCCTGTGTAGCGCCGGGTGCTACACCATGCCCGTCAGTCTCAGCCTTCTGGTCAGCCTTTTTGAAAAACACGGCGCCCTCGACCGCCTGGAGCCCTTTGTGAGTCAGTTTGGCGCCGAGTTCTACGGTTTGCCCCTCAACGCCGGAACGGTCACGCTGGTAAAACGTCCGTGGACCGTGCCCCCGGCCTACCATGGGGTGGTACCCCTGGCGGCCGGTGAAACCCTTCCTTGGGCCCTTGAATCCCCTTCAGGAGTGTAATATGCCCCAGCCCTACGACCCGGAAAACATCTTCGCCAAGATCCTGAGGGGAGAGATTCCCTGCCACAAGATCTACGAAGACGCCCAATGCCTGGCCATCCTCGACATCTTCCCCGTGAACCCGGGTCACGTGTTGGTGATCCCCAAGGCCTCGGCCGTGATCGTGGCCGACCTGGAGCCCGCCGTGGTCGCCCACCTGTTCACCGTCGGGGCCCGGATTGCGAAGGCCGTCCGGGCCGCGGCTCCCCGGTGCGAAGGGGTCAACTTCTGGATCAGCGACGGGGCCCCCGCGGGCCAGGAAATTCCCCACGTCCACCTGCACATCATCCCCCGGTTCGAGGGGGACGGCTTTGGCTGGCGAGTCGGGCCCCAGAATCGCCAGGCCCAAAGTCCCGAGGCTCTCCAAGCTTCCGCCGCCGCACTGAAGGCTTCGCTGAACGCCGCCGGAGGCGTCTAATGCTGGTGATTCCTGCCATCGACCTGTTGGGGGGCCGGTGCGTCCGTCTGCACCAGGGGGACTACGCCCAGGCGGAGACCTACGACCTCGACCCCGTGGAGGTGGCCCGGGGCTTCGTGGCCGCCGGGGCCCGGAGGATCCACCTGGTGGACCTCGACGCGGCTCGGACCGGGGCCGGAACCAACCGGGGCGTGATCGGGGCTATCCGCCGGGCTGTCAACGTCACCATCGAAGTGGGGGGGGGCGTCCGGACCAGCGACGACGTCAAAGCCCTGGTCGACCAGGGGGTGGACAGGCTGGTGGTGGGCACGGTGCTGGCGAAGGACCCCGACCTGGTCGCCGGGTGGGTTGCCCATTTCGGTGCTAAGTTTATCGCCGGGATCGACGCCCGGGACGGGGAAGTGAAGGTGTCGGGTTGGGAGGAGGGGAGTGCCCTCGTCGATACCGACCTGGCCGCCCGGTGCCGGGCCCTGGGGTTGATCAGCCTGGTGTATACCAACATCGCCCGGGACGGGACCCTCGGGGGCCCCGACCTGGACCGCACCTTGTTGGTGGCCGATGCCGCTGGACTTCCGGTGATCCTGTCCGGAGGGGTTGCTTCCTGGGCCGACTTCGAAGCCGCCCGGGCCGCGGACCACCCCCTCCTGGCCGGGGTGATCACCGGCAAGGCACTGTACAAAAACCGCATCGACTTGGCCGAAGTCATTGCGGAGTTTCAAACCGATCGGCCCGGAGGTCTTTGGTGAACGACGGCTTAACCCTCCCCTTGGAAGTGCGATCCCCCCAGGGTGAGTTGGTGGGTATCCTCCTCATGAACGCGAAGAGCCACAACAAGACCCTCGAGCGCCGGGAATTGTGGACGGTCGTCCCTCCCGGAGACCGGGTTTTGCCCATCGAAGGGACGAGGTTCTCCCGCCTCGAGGTCGTCGGCCACCGGTACCGGGTCACCCTGGGGGACCCCGAGGCCGTGGCCGCCGTGACCCAGGCCCTGGAGGGCCCCTTTTCGGCCCTCGCTTCCACCGACCTCCCGGCGGCGACCGGGGACGGCGGCCATCAGCCCACCCTGGAGAAGCTCCGTCAGGTCATCGCCGGCCGTCGCCGGGACCTCCCCGAAGGTTCGTACACCACCCTCCTGTTCCAGAAGGGCGAGGAGAAGATCCGCAAGAAGACCGGGGAGGAGGCCATCGAGTTGCTCTTGGCCACCNCCCGCCACGACCTCATCAGCGAATCCGCCGACCTGATCTACCACCTCATGGTGCTCCTCGAGGTGAAGGACATCCCTGTGGATGAGGTGTTGGCCGAGCTCGAACGGCGGATGAAGTAACCCATGCCCAAGCCCTACCTCGACCGGCTGAAAGACGGCGTGCTGTTGTTCGACGGGGCCATGGCGACCTACCTCTTCACCCAGGGGGTCTACCTCAAGAAGTGTTTCGAAGAAGTGTGCATGACCAACCCTGGGATGGTCCTCGATGTCCACCGGGAGTACATCGCCCGGGGGGCCCAGGCCATCGAAACGAACACCTACGGGGCCAACCCCCTGAAGCTGGCGGGGTTCCACTTGGCCGACAAGACCGAGGCCATCAACCGGGCCGCCGTGACCCTGGCCCGGCAGGCCGCGGGCGACGAGGTCTACGTCGCCGGCAGTGTGGGACCCACGGGGCGGATCCTGGAGCCCGAAGGGCCGCTGTCAGAAGCCGATGCCCGGGAGAGTTTCCGGGCCCACATCGGAGCCCTCCTCCGGGCCGGGGTCGACCTCATCCTCCTCGAAACCTTCCAGAACCGCCGGGAGCTGGCCTTGGCCGTCGAGGTCACCCGGGAACTTGACCCCTCGGTGGTCATCCAGGCCCAGTTCACCTACGGCCGGGGGCTGTTTGCCGGCGAGGACTTCTACCTGCACGAGGCCGAAGCCTGGGGCCCGTTCCTGGAAGCCCTGCCCGTGGACGCGGTGGGGGTGAACCTCATGGGACCCGCCGACGCCCTGGAGACCATCGCCGTCCTCAAAAGGCACGTCACCAAACCCTTGGCCGTGATGCCCGACTCGGGGATGCCCAAGGAAGTCGACGGACGCCAGTTCTACCTGATGAACCCGGACTACTTCGCCGAATACGCCAAGCTGTTCCTCGACGCCGGGGTTTCGGTCATCGGAGGGTGCTGCGGCACCNCCCCCGAGTTCATCGGCAAAGCCGCCGAGGCCGTGCTGAGTTTCGACGCGGGCCGCCGCCGGGAGCGGTGGGTGAAGACCAAGGCCGAGGTTCCCGAGCAGAGCCCTGTGCCCCTGGTCGAACGTTCAGCCTTCGGGGCGGCCCTGGCCCGGGGGGAGTGGGTGGCTTCGGTGGAACTAGTGCCCCCCTTAGGGGTGGACCCCTCGGGGCTCCTGGAAAAGGCCTCGGCCCTCGAGGCCGGCGGGGTCCGGTTCGTGAACATCCCCGACGGTCCCCGGGCGAGCGCCCGGTTGGGGGCCTTGGCCTCGGCGTCCCTCATCGCCCGGGCCACCCACCTGGAGCCCATCCTCCACATGGCGTGCCGGGACAAAAATCTCATCGGCCTCCAAGGAGACTTGTTCGGCTACCACGCCCTCGGTTTGAGGAACGTGTTGCTCGTCACCGGTGACCCCCCCAAGGTGGGCAAGTACCCCGGGGTCACGGGGGTCTTCGACGTCGACTCCATCGGTTTGACCCAGGTGGTCCGTCGGTTCAACGCCGGGGTCGACATGGGGGCCGAGGCCCTGCCCCAGCCGACCCAGTTTGTCCACGGTACCGGGGTCAATCCGGCGTTCCCGGTGCCCCAAACCGAACTGGACCGGGCCCGGCAGAAGGCTGCGGCGGGCACCGAGTACTTCATCNCCCAGCCCGTGTGGGACCCGGACCAACTCGAACGGTTCCTGGACGAGCTTCAAAAGACGGGGGTCCCCGTCATCCTGGGGGTCTGGCCGTTGGCGAGCTATCGAAACGCCCTGTTCCTGGCCCAGGAGGTTCCCGGGGNCGTGATTCCCCAGGGAGTCCTCGACCGGATGCAGGCGATCGCCGATAAGGAAGCCAGTCGTCAGGTGGGCATCGACCTGGCCCGGGCCATGGTGGGTCGGTTTCGGAACAGGATCGCCGGAATCCAGGTCAGTCCCCCGTTTGGAAACGTGGCGACCGCCCTGGCGGTGCTGTCCGGGTGGTAGTCTGAGGGGATCTCTTCCACCGTCGTCTGTACAAGGTCGGACCGGTGTCTTAGACTTTTCTCCATGAAACACTACGACCTCATCGTGATCGGTGGTGGCCCCGCCGGGGAAAAGGCTGCCGTGAAAGCGGGCTACCATGGGAAGCGCGTCGCTCTCGTCGAGCGGTATGCCGAACCCGGGGGGTCGACGGTCCACAATGGCACCCTTCCGTCGAAGGCCCTCAAGGAAACCGCTCTGTTCTTGTCGGGGAAGGCCGAGCGGGGGGGCTATGGGGTCGACCGAAAGCTTTCCAAGTCGTTCACCATCGACGACTTCTTCTTTCGCAAGAATCAGGTGACCGAGAGCGAAGTGAAAACCATCAACCTTAACCTCGAGGCCCACCTCATCGACGTGTACCACGGCAAGGGCAGCTTCGAAGACCCCCACACCATCCGGGTTCAGGGGGACCCCGACGTGACCATCTCGGCGGATTTCATTCTCATTGCCACGGGGAGTTACCCCTTTCACCCGCCCTACCTCCACTTCGACAAGAAGCGGGTCCACGACTCCAACACCATCCTTCAGTTGACTCGGTTCCCCAAGAACCTGGTGGTGATCGGAGCCGGGGTCATTGGGTGCGAATACTCGACGATTTTCAGCACCATTGGGGCCAAAGTGACCTTGATCGAGGGGCGAGACTCCATCCTCCCCTTCCTCGACAAGGAAGTGACCCGGGAACTGGTCGGCAAGATCCGGGCCGGGGGCGTCGAAGTCCTGTTCAACACGGCCGTCGAGAAGGTCGACGATCCCCACGACGAGACCTTGCCTCTCTTGGTGCACCTCAAGGGGGGGCGGGTCCTCGAGACCGACATGGTGTTGTTCGCCGCCGGCCGGGCGGGTCGGGTCGATGCCCTCAACCTCGAGGCCGTGGGGTTGGACAAGACCGACCGGGGTCTCATCGAAGTCGACGAGCGGTACCAGACCCGGGNCCCCCACATCTACGCAGCCGGGGACGTGATCGGCTTCCCGAGTTTGGCCAGCACGTCCATGGATCAGGGCCGGGTGGCGGTCACGCAGATGTTCCAGCTGGACGGGTACGAGCGGCTAGCCCACGTGTTCCCCTACGGAATTTACACCGTCCCCGAGGTCTCCATGGTCGGTATGACCGAGGAAGAGGCGCAGAAAAAGGGGCTTCCCTACGGGGTGGGCCGGGCGTTCCATGCGGACATGCCCCGGGGCAAGATTCTGGGGGCCGATTCCGGGTTCCTGAAACTCGTTTACGAAAAGGGGTCCCATAGGGTGCTGGGGGTCCACATCATCGGCCACTTGGCCAGCGAACTCGTCCATTACGGGGTCACCGTGGTCGAGAGTAGCAAGACCCTGGAGGACGTGAGCTCGGCGGTGTTCAACTGCCCCAGCCTCCACGAACTGTACAAGTACGCCGCGTACGACGGCCTAGCCGAAGAGCGGGGCAAAAAACTCCGGTCGTCCTGAGCCGTCCCGTCAGGGGAGATGGTCGAGGAGTTCGGCAGCCTGTTGACCCACAGAGCTCGTCGGGTCCAGGTCCCGGGCGACCCTGAGGAGGTCCCGGGCCTGAACCTCGTCGTTCAAGGCATTCCAGCACACCATCCCCTGGGTGAACACAATCCTTTGCTTCAGGTCGGGCCAGGCCCCGGCCCGGGTCGCCAGGTCACCGAATTCCTGGGCCGACCTGCGAAAGTCGCTGTCCTGGGACCACGTGGCCAGCCGCCTGCGGTAGGCGTTGTAGACCTGATAGCGCCCCTTGAGCCCCGCCTGACCCTCCTTGTCTTGTCGGACGATTTGCAGGGGGAGGTCGGCGTATTGGCCCTCCAGACCCCAGGCTTCGGCTTGGCGGAACAGGGCGTCCTGGGCCGCGGCCCGCTGGGGTCCCTCCGGAGCCTTGGCGACGGCGGCCATCAGGTTCGTGAGGGTGGTCCGCTGGCCCTCGGCCGAGGCCGTCCACTGGAGAAAGGCCGTGACCCCCCCGGCGATCAGACCGGCGTGCCGGGCCCAGACGAACCCCTGGGGGTCGACGATGAGGTAGGTGGGGAAGGCCCGGAAGGCGTACCGTTCGGCCAGCTCCTGGTTCTGGGCCCGAATCCGTTCGGGTTGGGTCAGGTTCTTCGGGTAGTCGAGGCGGACCAAGATGTACTGAGCCGTGGCCGCCGGCAGGAAGTCGGGGCGGTCGAACACCTCTGCCTGCATCTGGGCACCGGGAAGGCACCAGTCGGACCCCGTGGCTTCCACGAGGAGGAGTTTGTGGGATTCCCGGGCGGCTTTCTGGGCCGCCCCCCAATCCTCGACCCAGGGGCTAGCGGCCCTCGCCGAGGTTGCGAGGCCCACCACGAGGAATACGGTTGCAAGAGTTCGAATCATGGTGTCACCCCCCACCAGGGAACCGCTTTTTTGCGGTCCCGTCAATCGGTGGTCCGTTCGGGCCCCGGATCGCCCCCCGGGTACACCCGGGCCAGCAAGTCGTAGACGGCGGCCCTCAGGTCTCGGTCGGCCCCGGGCTTCCAAGGCGGCAGGACAAACCCAATGTCGTAGTCCCCCAGGCCGGGTCGAGGCGTCCAGACCTCGAGACCCTGGGCAAAGGGGCTGTTGTCCAGGACAATCCTCGGGACCAGGCCCAACCCTTGGCCCAGCCGTGCGAGGGCCAGGATGGCTTCGTTCCCGGCGGTTTCTGCGGCCACGTGGACCTTCAAGTCCCGGCTCCGGGTCCAGCGGTCGAAGCGCTCCCGGGCCAGGCCCCGCCGGGGGAGGATGAGAGGAACCGTGGTCCAGTCGGGTTCGGCCCCGCTGACCAGGCCCCGGGCCGACACGAAGACCAACGGGGTCTTGCGAACCGAAAAGCAGTCCATGGTGGCAAAGCCCCCGTCGGGGAGAGCCGAGAGCGCCAGGTCGNCCCGGCCCTCCCTCAGGACGGCCTCGGCGTCGGCCGGGTCCCCGGTCTCCACCGATAGCTTGAGTTCGGGGTGCTCCCGGGCCAGGGCTTCCACCAGGGGTGGCAGGATGGTGTAGCAGGCCGTGACCGAGGCGTAGACCCGGAGGGTGCCCCGGAGACGGCCGTCGAGGCTATCGAGGCTTTGGCGGAGGAGTTCCCGGCGGCGAATTGAGTCTTCGGCAAAGGCCAAGAACGTCCGGCCCGCCGGGGTCAGGGCCACCCGGCGGGTGTCGCGGTCGAAGAGCCGGACTCCGGCCTCTTCTTCCAATCGGCCGACGATCCGACTCAGGGCCGACGGACTCGCGTGAATTGCCTCGGCCGCCCGGGCGAAGTGCAGGTGCCGGGCCAGGGCGACAAAGGCCTCAAGTTCAAAGAAGTCCACGGGAATCCCTCAGCACACGCGGTTGCGCCCCTCACGCTTGGCCCGGTACAGGGCCTGGTCGGCCAGGACCATCAGGGCGTCGAGCCGGGTCCGGGGGTCCGGCGGCAGGTTGAGGGGCAGGTCGTTCAGGCAGGCCACCCCAAAACTGGCCGTCAGCGTGACCCGGGCCTCGGGCAGGGCCAGCGGGGATTCCTCGAGGCACACCCGCCACCGTTCGGCGACCTCCCTGGCCTCCACGGGGCTCACCCCCGGCATCAGGACGGCGAACTCCTCTCCCCCGACCCGGGCGAACAAATCGTAGCCCCGGAGCCGGGGCGAGATCACGTCGACCACGGCCTTCAGGGCCTGGTCCCCCCCCTGGTGGCCAAAGGCGTCGTTGATGGCCTTGAACCGGTCGAGGTCAAAAAGCACCAAGGCCAGGGTCCCCCCCTGGCGATCGGCCCGGGTGATTTCACCCAGGGCGTGGTCTTCGAAATGGCGCCGGTTGCTGATCCCGGTCAAGGCGTCGTGGCTCGCCTCGTGGACGAGCTCGTCGAGGAGGCGCTTCTCTTCGGTCACGTCGGACAGGATGGTGACCGTTCCCTGGTGAGACGACCCGGGGCCGACCACCGGAGTGCGCCGAAAGTGGAAGTGACGACTCCCCTGGGGGCCCACCAAGGTCCACTCCCCACGGGTTTCGGTGGTGGTGGCGAGGGCGGCCACGATCTGTTCCAACCACACCCGGGCGGCGGCGTTGTGGTCGACCAACCGGCCCCGGGCGTTGTGGACCAACACGGGATCCTCCAGACTCTCCACCACGGTCTCCCGGGCGATGGGAACGACCCGGATGAAATCGTGGCGGAACAGACCCGCCGTCAAGACGGCGAAGGCAGGGATTAAGGACAGGATGGTGGGGTCGAGGCCCCAAGGCCGGAGGCCCGCTTGGAAAGCGATGCCGAAGACCACGGGAAAAATGTTGGCCGTCACGATGACGGCGGCCTTTTCCCCCTTCCACCGCCCTTGATGCCGCCGGACGATGAGCACCGAGCTCAGGACGAACGACGACGCCAGGATGCCGAAGAGGGGGAAGTACGCCGGGCCGGGGNGAAAGCGCGCAAAGCCACGGGTCCCCGTGGGGACGATGTTCGAGTACCACCAGTGGTGCCAGTCGTTGGTCCAGACCAGGGCCACCACCCCGGCGCTCAGGCCCAGCACCCCGAGCCGTAGGGCCCAGGATTTAGCCCAGGGGTGCTCCATCCAACTCAAAGTGACCAACAGCCACAAAGAAGGGAGGAAGGCCAGACCGAGATACTCGATCCTAGCTCCCAGGAAAAAGTCTTCAACCGTGGTCTGGGCCTTTTCGAAGGCGTACCCAAAGCACCAGACGGCCGCGGCCACGGCGAGGGCGACGAAGGTGGCCGTGCCCGGGACACGAAAGCGGAGACTGGCAATGCCGTAACCGGCCAAACCCAAGAGCAACAAACCCATGGCTCCCGTGAGGGACTGGCCAAACTCCGCCGGTGTCATCCTTCTCGTCATAATCCGGCAGGCCGGGTAGGTCAAGGGATGGTCCTTGTTGCCAAAAACAACACAGACCGCTGATTACACTTCACTTTACGCAATAGTCGATCGTGCACTATAACCAGAGCATGAACTACTTCAATACCCTCCCCCTGCGGGAACAATTGCTTCAGCTCGGCGTCTGTCGTTTTATGGACAAAGCCGAATTTGCTGACGACGTCAAAGCCCTTCAGGGCAAGAAGATCGTGATCGTGGGCGCCGGTGCCCAGGGTCTGCACCAGGGCTTGAACCTCCGGGACAGCGGCCTCGATGTGAGCTACGCCCTCCGGAAGGAAGCCATCGCCGAAAAGAGGGCGAGCTGGAAGAACACCACCGACAACGGCTTCAAAGTGGGCACCTACGAAGAGTTGATCCCCACCGCCGACGTCGTGGGGAACCTGACCCCCGATAAGCAACACTCCAGCGTCATCGACGCCGTCCAACCCTTGATGAAAAAGGGCGCCACCCTGTGGTACAGCCACGGCTTCAACATCGTCGAAGAGGGCAAGCAGATCCGCAAGGACATCACGGTTGTGATGATGGCCCCGAAGGGCCCCGGCTCTGAAGTGCGTGAAGAGTACAAGCGGGGCTTCGGCATCCCCACCCTGATCGCCGTCCACCCGGAAAACGATCCCGAGGGCAAGGGTTGGGCCATCGCCAAGGCCCTGGCCAGCGGCACCGGCGGGGCCCGGGCCGGGGNTCTTCAGTCGTCGTTCGTGGCCGAAGTGAAGTCGGACCTCATGGGCGAGCAGACCATCCTCTGTGGCATGCTCCAGACCGGGTCGATCCTGGTGTTCGACAAGCTCGTCGAGAAGGGCGTCGACAAGGGCTGGGCTGCGAAGTTCGTCCAGTACGCCTGGGAGACCATCACCGAAAGCCTGAAGTTTGGCGGGATCACCCTGATGCTCGACCGCCTGTCGAACCCGGCCAAGATCAAGGCCGTGGAACTGGCCGACGAGATCAAGAAGATCCTCGGACCGCTCTATCGCAAGCACCAAGACGACATCATCAGCGGTGCGTTCAGCAGCGGCATGATGAAGGACTGGGCCGCAGGGGACAAGGACCTGCTGGCCTGGCGGGAAGCCACCGGTAAGACGGCCTTCGAGCAGACCGCCGCTGGCAAGGATGACATCGCCGAACAAGAGTACTTCGACAAGGGAATCCTCCTCGTGGCCATGGTGAAGGCCGGGGTGGAACTGGCCTTCGAGACCATGGTCGACGCCGGGATCAAGGCCGAGAGCGCCTACTACGAGTCGCTCCACGAAACTCCCTTGATCGCCAACCTCATCGCCCGGAAGAAGCTCTACGAAATGAACAAGGTCATCTCGGACACCGCCGAGTACGGTTGTTACCTGTTCGACAACGCCGCCCGGCCCATGCTCAAGGACTTCATGAAGAAGGTGGACCTGGATGTCGTCGGCAAGGGCCTGGCCCTCAAGGACACCAAGGTCTCGAACCAACTGCTGAACAAGGTCAACGAGAGCATCCGCAACCNCCCCGTCGAGACCGTGGGTAAGAAGTTGCGGGCGTATATGACCGCCATGAAGGCCATTGTCGGCTAGGATTTCGGGGCGCTGGTGACGCCTTGGGCTCGGCTCGGCCTCCTCACGTAGCTTCCGCTACGCTCCGGGGGCCTCGCTCGCGTCGGCGTCACCATCATCCCCGAACTCCGTCGCCGACTGCGTGGACGGGGTTCGGGGGGCAACTTCGCTGTGCTGGTGCGGGGTAGCAACTTCGCTGCGCTCGTTGCGGGCTTCCCGGACTTCGCTGCGCTGGTCCTAGGGGGACTTCGCTTCGCTCGTCGGGAGGCGACTTCGTTGCGCTTGTGTCGGTTGTGCCGTCGCCGGGCGGGCGGCGGGAAACTTCGCTGCGCTCGTTGCGGGCTTCCTGGACTTCGCTGCGCTGGTCCTAGGGTGACTTCGCTTCGCTCGTCGGGGGGCGACTTCGTTGCGCTTGTCTCGGTTGTACTGTCGCCGGGCGGGTGGTGGGCAACTTCGCTTCGCTCGTTGACGGGGTGCGGGGTAGCAACTTCGCTTCGCTCGTTGCGGGCTTCGTGGACTTCGCTGCGCTGGTCCTAGGGTGACTTCGCTTCGCTCGTCGGAAGGCTACTTCGTTGCGCTTGTGTCGGTTGTGCCGTCGGCGGGCGGGGCGGTGGGCAACTTCGCTTCGCTCGTTGACGGGGTGCGGGGTAGCAACTTCGCTGCGCTCGTTGCGGGCTTCGTGGACTTCGCTGCGCTGGTCCTAGGGGGACTTCGCTTCGCTCGTCGGGGGGCGACTTCGTTGCGCTTGTCTCGGTTGTACTGTCGCCGGGCGGGTGGTGGGCAACTTCGCTGCGCTCGTTGCGGGCCCCCCGGGTTGAGATTATTTGAGTCGTATGCCTCCGTCGATGTCGAGGAGGGCCCCTGTGGTGAAGGGGTTTTGAATCAAAAAGATAATGGCGTGGGCTACGTCCTCGGGGTCCAGCCAGTCGTGGAGAGGGGTATCGATGATGCCCGGTGAGACGACGTCCACCCTTCCCCGGCGAGGGGCTCCGCCGCCGACCAGAACGAGGTGGTCGACCGCCCGGTCGGGGTGAAAGATCTCCCTGACGGCGGTATCGGACATGAAGTCCAGGACTCTCCCTTCCACCGCCGGCGATCCCAGGGTCTCGACGGATCTTTGTACCTTTTCCAACGTACGGCCAGCCGCCTCGGCGGCCTTGGTCAGCCGCTGCCACCCCGACCAGGAAGGGTCATTGCCGGCTACCATCCCGTGAACCCCGAAACTACGAGCGTCGCCGACAAACTGACCATGATCAGGGCGACGACGCCGTCGAGGATTTTCCAGGTGAAGGGGCGCTCGAACCAGGGGGCGAGGAGTCGCGCCCCGTACCCGAGACCGAAGAACCAACCCGCTGAGGCGAGGGCGGCCCCGAGGACGAAGAACGGGCGTTCGGCGCTGGGGTGGCGGGCGCCCAGGCCCCCCAACAAGAGCACGGTGTCCAGGTAAACATGGGGGTTACTACACGTATTTTTTTATTGTGATACTCGTCAAATTTTCCTGGCTTGGTTCAAAACCGTTCTATTTATATACCGGAACGATATTTATACGTTTTAAGCTGTGATTACAACATAGTAGACGCCAGCCCTTGGTCGCACGCTGACTCGCTCAACACCGAAAGCCCCCCTCGCCCCCCACGCACTCGCTCTACGTTGGCGACCAGCTCCACCCCGTCTGAAGTGATGTTGCACGACAGCTGCAAACCTGAAGGGCAGGACGTTATCTCAGTCTGCCCTAAAACCCTGTTTAAACACTTTCTGTAAGACTCGCCGACTTCAAAAAGTCGGAATACTTATCCATGTCAGTTGTTAGCCGGTACCAATGCACACAAAAAAAACGTCCCCCAACGGTATCGGACGACTACCGTTGGGGGACGAACAGGGTTCCTTAACCTACCACCAATACGGGAAAGCTGGGTCTTCTCCTAACTGCTCCTACACCGCTTAATTGTGCATTTTCTTTCCCCCGATCCAGAAATCGTCGATAAGCTCATCCAAGGCGAACTGTTGTCCCAAGTTCAACGAAGTAAGTTTGCCCAACAAATCCAGAAAGTCGCAGTTGTAAATGTCTCCGTAGGTACTGAGAAAATCGTTGACGCAATAAAGAACCGTGCCTTCCATAGCAGGATTGCATCCTCCATTGTTGGATTCAAGAATCAGTGCCCACTGATTTTCCGAGAAGAGCGTCTGAAGCTTCCTCTTTTCAGTTTCGACAAGGCAGCGATAGCGCTCCAAGACCAAGACCAGCCCTTTTTCAGTGTTCTCTTCGACGTTGAAGAACCCCACCATTTCGCTATATGTCGCGGGTCAGCATAAAACGACAGTTTTGACCGGCTAGGG
>JGI26470J50227_1000321_pt1 | contig 21041 bp, 32 predicted proteins | sample FreactTroBogLake_FD_50227 | JGI IMG/M metagenome (IMG submission 50227) | reverse complement strand
GAGGAGCAATTGAAGTTCCAACTGCTAGTCGATCCGACGAGTCGGTTTAAAGACAACATCGAGATCGGCGGGTTATTGCTTTGCAAGGCTCCGAAAGAATTTGTTGAACAACGTGCTGACTATTATGCACGTCAGACACAGAGTCAATCAGAGGCTGTAGACAATAGCTTAATGCGTCAGAGCGACCCGAGGATGCCCATATTTAAAGAGCGTAAGTCCTCGACAAGTTTTGGCAAAGGTTCCTAATCTAAATTTGGAGTTTAATAATGGCTTATCCTACCGTAAACAGCCCTTATGGGCTAAAGCCGATCAATTTGATCGGTGGTCAGGTGTTTGCTGGTTCAACTCGTGAAATTGCTATTACCACTAACTCGGTAAACTACAACACCGCCATGTTTAACGGCGACGTAGTTCAACTATCTTCAAGTGGTACGGTTATTATCTCGACTTTAGCTGCACAAACATCTCCTGTTGCTGGTGTTATCGGCGTGTTCCTTGGTTGTTCATACACTAACCCATCGACCAACCAGAAGATCTTCTCGCAGTACTGGCCCGGATTCTCGTCAGGTGTTACCGATGCTATCGCATACATCAATGATGATCCAGACACCCTGTACAAAGCTGTAAGCGTTGGCGCAACTGCTAACTCGACCGGCTTGACCCCTGTCGCTGTAACGCAAGCTGCTATCGGTCAGAACGCTGTATTGGTTCTTAACACCGGAAGCACTATTTTTGGTGACTCGGCAATTGGTATTTACTCTGCTGGTACTTTGACTTCGTTGCCGATGCGAATCGTTGACGTAGTTCCTGATACTGCAACCTCGTATGGTAACTTTGTTGAAGTGATCGTTAAGTTCAACTTCGGTTATCACTCGTACTACAACGCCGTTGGCGTATAAGGAGCATTTAAATGGCTATTTCACGCGCACAACTACTGAAAGAGCTGCTCCCCGGCCTGAACGCATTGTTCGGTTTGGAGTACGCTCGTTATGGCGAAGAACACAAAGAGATCTACGAAACAGAGACCTCCGAGCGTTCATTCGAAGAAGAAACCAAACTCTCTGGCTTCTCGGCTGCACCTGTTAAGAACGAAGGTTCTGCAATTGCATACGACAACGCACAGGAAGCTTGGACTGCTCGATACAACCACGAAACCATCGCTTTGGGTTTTTCCCTCACGGAAGAAGCTATCGAAGATAACTTGTACGACTCTTTGTCGGCTCGTTATACCAAGGCTCTGGCTCGTGCTATGTCTTACACCAAGCAAGTTAAGGCTGCTGCTGTTCTGAACAACGGCTTCACTTCCGGTTATAACGGTGGTGACGGTCAACCTCTGTTCAGCTCGGCACACCCCTTGGTTTCTGGTGGCACCAACAGTAACGTACCTTCAACCCCTGCTGATCTTAACGAAACTTCTTTGGAAGCCGCTGTTATTCAAATCAGCTTGTGGACTGATGAACGTGGTCTTCTGATCGCTGCTAAGCCCAAGAAAATGATTGTTCCTCCTTCACTCCAATTCGTTGCAACCCGCTTGCTCGAAACGGAACTCCGTGTTGGTACGAACAACAACGACATTAACGCAATCAAGAACAACGGTGCTGTACCAGAAGGCTACGCCATCAACCACTTCTTGACCGACGTTAATGCTTGGTTCTTGATGACTGATGTACCTAACGGCTTGAAGCACTTTGTCCGCACCCCATTGAGCAATTCGATGGACGGTGATTTTGACACGGGTAACGTGCGTTACAAGGCTCGTGAGCGTTACAGCTTCGGCTGGTCAGATCCGCTCGGTGCTTGGGGTTCGTCAGGCTCGTTCTAAGTACCCCTCTAGCTACTTCGGTGGCTAGACGCAGCCCCGCTCACAAGGTGGGGCTTGCTTTGCAGGACAACACCCCCCAAGCCTCTTAACAATGCTCACCCCGGGGGGTTTTTTATGGGCCTTTGTTTTGTTTTTTACGAGCTTTTTTCTTATCTTGATGCTCGTTGTAATGCAGAATTCTGTGGCAATTTGCACACAGTACAATACACTTTTTTATCTCTTCAAATGCTGCTTTGTACGCCCCAGACCTAAGTAAAGCGTGTAATTTTCTGTTATCTGGAGAGCGTATTACGTGATGAAAGTCTAAAGTAGCTGGGTGGTTTTGCCCACATTGGGTACAGGATAAAGTCTTTTTATATTCCAACCATTCCGACTTTTTGCTAGCCCTATGTAATTTAGTCGCAACTTTTACACGTTCTTTATTTTTTTGATAACTCCGCCTTTGACACGCTAGCTTGTCTTCTTTTTCTTTGTACGGCATTCGAGCTTTTTCCTCCAATACAAGGCATACTTAAAAGACCACGGCGCAGAAGGCTCATAGAGTTTGAAGCCGCATGATATCAGAGAATTAGCAGATGCGGGGTTGCGATATGTATCAGTGATAAGCCAATTCCAATTTAATTTCTTTGCTTGTTGTTCACGGACTTGTACAAGTCTTTTTTGTAAGCCTTTACCACGATACCCGCGCAATACACCTGCGCGACACAAATAACCACAGTCTATCCATGACTGAGATCGTACTAATCCAGCAAAAGCTACAGGCTTACCATCTTCAGAATAAGCAATCCACCAATGACCCCTAGAAACATCATAAATCTTATCTCTCGGTAGACATTGTTTTTGAAGATGATTAAGTATTGTCACAATTTCCGGCTTACGACAATCTACTTTGCATATATTAAATTTCATATCACACCCGATCTAATTAAAAACCCTAAGTAAATAGTACTCAAAAAATACATTACACACATGAAAAATTAGTGTATATTACGTATATCTGGGTGATTACCTTACTGGACTGCCCCAGCAGACGATGCAACGATTGGTAAGGTACTTTTGCATAAGGAATTATCATGGCACGTTCGACCTTTGATGGTCCAGTCTTATCTGGCGACAACCGTTTTGGCCCTCTCCGTGACGTTGGTTATACACGTCTTACTCAAAATGTAGGTTTAGACTTCTCTAACACCACTGCTAACACCGCAAATTACTCTGGTGCTTCGGGACAATTCGTCGTATCAAACGACATCCCTAACGGAAACGGCGTAGTCTATACTCCTTCGTCTTCAGTTTACCCACCTGCCGCAGCTACTCCCACTGCTGACGCAGCAGCAGCAATTTATCGTGGTTGGGTCGCTTATGTCCCAGTCGGCTCGCGTATTACTGCGATTGATTTCGATATTGGTGTTTTCCCTACGGTTGCAGCAGGTACTGTTACTTCTGTACAGTTATTGGCAGGTAATGCTTTTAACAACGCCAACTACGCACAAAGTTCAGCAATTACGTCTGGTACAGGTCGTCAAACTGTTACATACAGCACGGCACAATTGGCAAACTGCCAAGCAACTTCAGCCGATATTACTAACTCACCCCAGCCTTCGTTGTTCTCACAAGTCGTTTGTACTTTAGCAGTAGTCGGTACTTCGATGACAACGCTAGCTACGGGTAAGTTCTACATTACCTTGAGCTATACACAAGCTGACGGTAGCATTGGTACGACAACCGCATACCCATACGGTAACCTTGATTAATTAATCCCACGGGGGCTACGGCCCCTTTCTTTGATTTAGGAGATTAATTATGACAATGCAATATGACGTAAAATCGGCGCACCTTAATCAGTCCGGTTTTTTAGTTAAAGGTAGATGCCGTAAAAAGCAAATTACTTTGGCGGGCAATGCCTCTCAGTCTGGGACAATTGTTTTTTTCGATACAACTACAGCTCCTGTAACAACGGCTACATATGGTCGTTCTGGAAATACTATTACAGTATCTTCAACAGCGCACGGTCTAAGCACAGGACAACGTATTGGTATTTCGTTCAATAGCTCTTCAGGTGTTTCTGCTACTGACGGTAACTACGTCATCACGGTTACTGATGCTAATACCTTTACCATGACGGATATTAACTCGGGTACAGTTACAAACGCTGGAACGGGCTGTCAATATGTTGCTGGTAATACGAACACATGGATGACGACTTACGAAACTTTGACTGGCGCAATAACTACTCAACAATTATTAGTACCGGGTGAAGGCGCTTTGGCATTGAATGGCGTCTATGTGTACATGGTTAACATGTCTTTTGTAACGATTCACTATGGCTAAGCCCGGGCTTTACGCTAATATACACGCCAAACAAGAGCGTATTAAACATGGCTCTGGTGAAAAAATGCGTGAACCGGGTAGTAAGGGTGCCCCTACTGCAAAAGCATTTAAGGAGTCTGAAAAGACTGCAAAGATGAAAAAGGGTGGAGGTGTATCTCTTGCTGTTGGTCGTGGTGAGAAATTACCTGTATCGCAAGGTGCAGGACTCACTGCTAAAGGACGTGCCAAATATAACGCTGCTACAGGTTCACATTTGAAAGCGCCACAGCCAGAAGGTGGCCCACGTAAGAAGTCGTTTTGTGCCCGTATGAGCGGTATGCCCGGCCCGATGAAAGATGAAAAAGGTCGCCCCACTAGGAAAGCGGCAAGTCTTAAACGGTGGAACTGTAAATGAGCGATACATCTGACCTCATCGAAACCGCAAGAGAATTGGCTACTCATGCCAATGAAATAAAGCATTTGCAGTCGGATATGGATAAAATGGTTAAAGACGTCGAAGAGATTAAAAATTCGATTCAGATTATCCAAAAAACTTTGTCTGAAGCACATGGTGGTTGGAGAATGTTGCTTTATATAGGCGGAGCCGCTAGTATCATCGGCGGTTGTGTTGCGTGGATAGTGGAACATCTTTGGGGTAAATAATGCCAGCCGTCTCAGCAAAACAAAAGAAGTTTATGGAAGCTGTGGCCCACAACCCAGCTTTTGCTAAGAAGGCGGGGATTCCCCAGTCAGTAGGTAGAGATTTTGCAGCAGCAGATAAAGGTAAGAAATTTTCGAAGGGTGGTGAAATGAAAGAATCCAAGAAAGAAATGAAAGAAGAAATGGCTGCCGATAAGAAACAAGACGTCGCCATGATTAAGAAAGCGTTCAAAGAGCATGATGCTCAAGAACATAAGGGCCAAAAAGGCACCAAAATCTCTCTAGCTAAAGGTGGTAACGTGAAGAAAATGGCAAAAGGTGGTATGACTGAAACGATGGGTCCAAAAGGCATGGGTAAAGATGTCGAAGCTGGCTCAAATGTTAAGAAACCATTCGGTCAAAGCGGCGTCCAAAAACGTGGTATGACTAAGGGTAAAAACCTTGGCGACTCAGGTCCTTCTATGGGCATCATGGGCGGTGGCATGAAGAAAGGTGGTAAGGTTAAAAAGATGGCTGTAGGCGGCTATGTAAAAGCTGCTGACGGTATTACAAGCCGTGGCAAGACCAAAGGCCGGATGATTTAATCATGGCAACTAGACCAGAACCAAGCGATACCGCTTACGAAGAAGATATGTCGCCTGCTGAGCAGTTAAGACTACAAAAGCAACGTGAGCAGGAAAGTAAGGCTTATAACAAGTCAACGACTGAGCCAGATTCTACGTCTAGACCTATACCTACACTTACACCTAAAACCCCGGCTCCAACTCCGCCAAAAGACTTAGCCATTCCAGACCAAAGAAATGCTGTTATGCAGACCATGCAGCAGACAAAAGGTTACGAAAAGGCGACTGGAACCGGTAAAAAGAAAGGTGGTACTGTAAAGAAAATGGCATCAGGCGGTTCGGTATCTTCAGCTTCTAAACGGGCTGATGGTATTGCACAACGTGGACATACCAAGGGTAGAATGGTGTAATCATGGCTGAAAAAGAATACGCTGATAATGCGGCTAAGTACCCCGGGGAAATAGCCAGAGTTAGAAAAAGCAAAGCTTACATCGGTAAAGAAGATGATTCTGTTTCAGGCAGAGCAGCTCTTGAAGAGTATACAAACAAAGCAAGAGAAGATGACGTAAAAAGACTTGATCCTAATTTTATCCCTGTCAGCAAATCTGGTGCGGAAGTTGCTCAAGCAAAACAACGTGAAGTAATGAATGAGCGCCGCCGAGAAACAAAAGATACAGTACCTGAAGAGCGTTTAAAAAAAGGTGGTTCTGTTAAATCGTCTGCCTCCAAACGTGCAGACGGTATCGCACAACGTGGTAAAACACGCGGTAAATATTGTTAATAAGGAACTATTATGAAACATCATCACGAACATGTTGAATCCCACCTAAAAGAGCATGATGGTGGTATGGGTGGTCATATGCACGAACACCAGAAAATGGAAAAGCATCTCAAGCATCACGATGGCGGTATGCACGGTCACATGCACGAGCATGAAAAAGTTGCTAAGCTATGTGGCGGCGGAATGGCTCGTAAAAAATGATGGCCTCGCGTGGAATGGGTGATATTCGCCCATCTAAAATGCCTAAGAAAAAGACGATTGTTCGTAAGGACAATCCGAATGATGTCGAAGTCTATAAGGAAGGCGGCATGGCTAAGAACTGGATTGCGGGGGCAATTAAAAAACCCGGTGCATTACGTAAGGAACTAGGCGCTAAAAAAGGCGAACCTATCCCCGCGAAGAAACTTGCAGCTGCTGCTAAGAAACCCGGTAAAATTGGTCAAAGAGCACGTTTAGCTGAAACCCTCAAGGGCATGAAGAAATAATGTCAACATCCGGCACAAGTGCATTCAATCTAGACGTAACCGAACTAGTTGAGGAAGCGTTTGAAAGATGTGGTAAGGAGCTTCGTACAGGCTACGATCTTCGCACCGCTCGCCGGAGTATTAACTTATTGACCATTGAGTGGGCAAACCGTGGCATTAATTTGTGGACAATTGAACAAGGTCAGATCCCGATTAACATTAACGGTGGGCAGATTAGTTACCCCATCCCTACAGATACGATTGATTTATTAGATCACGTTGTAAGACAGGGTACAGGACAGAATCAGATTGATATCAACATCACACGTATCTCTGAGTCTACATACAGCACGATTCCTACTAAAAACGCTCCGGGACGCCCTATTCAGGTCTGGATTGATCGTCAGACAGGGAACACAAATAGTGTTCTGACAACTACGCTTAGCGCGGCGGCAGGTCCCAGTGATACTACGCTTAGCGTGACTGATGCCTCCAATCTTCCTACGCAGGGATACATACAGATTGATAATGAGATTATTCTGTACCAGAATGTTGGGTCTAGTCTAACAGGCAACGCCAATCAGTTGTTGAATTGCTATCGCGGGATTAATAACACAACCGCAGTTTCTCATGCACTTGGCGCGAGCGTAATTCAGACGTTTATTCCGAACATCAATATCTGGCCTACAGGCAATCCGGGAACTCAGTATACGTTTATTTACTGGAGACTGCGCCGCATACAGGACTCGGGTAACGGTGCTAATACACAAGACATTCCGTTCCGTTTGTTAAATGCGTTTATTGCTGGCTTGGCTTGGTATCTAGCAGCTAAGTTAGATGGCGTTGATGCACAACGTGCGGCGATGTTGAAGGCAGATTATATGGAGCAGTGGGATCTTGCTTCTACAGAAGATCGTGAGAAGGCAGCAATAAGGTTTGTGCCGCGACAGCTTTTTTATTGAGGTGAGAAATGCCCAGTAAATTTGCTTCCGGTAAATATGCAATTGCGGAATGTGATCGGTGTGGTCAACGCTATAAGCTAAAAGAGTTAAAGAAAGAAGTCATTAAGACTCACTTGTATCAGATTAAAGTTTGTCCTACGTGTTGGGATCCAGATCATCCGCAGTTACAATTAGGGTTGTATCCGGTCAATGACCCACAAGCTGTACGTGAACCAAGGCCGGACGTGAGTTATTATGCTTCTGGAACAACTGGGTTATATACTTCTAAAACAGCTAGTAATGATGTAAGTAATGCAGGATATCCGGACGACGGTAGTAGGCAATTGCAGTGGGGCTGGAATCCGGTTGGTGGGGCTAGAAGTTTTGATATAGCATTAACCCCAAACGATTTGGTTTTAAATATTCAAATTGGTACAGTAACAGTATCAACAACTTAGGAGCCTATCATGGCATATAGAAGCGCAGCCGACGGTGTTACCAAGTCTGGTAGAACCAAAGGCAAAAATCTCGGTGATAGCGGCCCAACAGTCGGCATTGAAACCGGCAAGGGTTCGAAAGGTGCAAAGTCGGTTACGTCAATGGCTATGAAAAAAGTCGGTCGTAATATGGCTCGTGCCAACAACCAGAGAGGCGGATAATGGAAACTAAACCAACTACGAAGAATAGCCCTGCTATTAAAGTCGGGCGTAATCCCAACAATAAGCCAGCGGAAGTGTACATGAAGAATGGTACGGGCGTCCCAGCAATGAAAGACGCGATTAGCCGTAGACCAGATCCTAATACCATGTCATCTAAAGAAGTTACACCTTCTACAATCGCTAAGCGCGTTAGCTTGGGTGATCCTGATCGTGATGATGTTAAGACGACTGGGATTAAGATTCGTGGTACCGGTGCTGCTACTAAGGGCACAATGTCTCGTGGTCCGATGGCGTAAATAAATGAACTATATACAACTCGCACAAAACATTCAGAATTACGCTGAGAATACTGAATCGTTATTCGTTTCGAGTATCCCGACCTTTATTATGGAGGCTGAGGATCGTATATATAATTCAGTGCAGATACCTGCACTACGCAAAAACGTGACTGGTAGTATGACTTCTGGCAACCCATATGTCTCGCTGCCCAACGATTGGCTATCTAATTACTCAATTGCAGTAGTTGATAGTTCGGGTAATTATTTTTACCTGTTAAACAAAGACGTCAACTTTATTCGTGAAGCATATCCAATGCAAGGCGCAACTGCGCAGCCTAAGTATTATGCGTTATTTGGGTCACAATACAGCGATGTAAATGAAATGTCTTTGATTGTTGGGCCTACACCAGACCAAAACTATCAAGTAGAGATGCACTATTTCTACTACCCGCCTACGATTGTTCAAGGGATGATAACAGGGTTTTCAGGCATAGTTTCTGGTGGTATTGGGTATACCAGCGGTGTATATACTAACGTGCCTTTAACTGGCGGAAATGGATATAACGCTACAGCTACGATCCTTATTGTCGGCGGCGTAGTAACCCAAGTTACGATTGATAGTGGTGGATCACTTTATGTAGTAGGTGACTCCCTTAGCTTTACGCCTTCAGTAGTTGGGGCAGGTGGTGGGGCAGGCTTTTCTATTAATGTAGTATCCGTATCTAACGCTACTGGCACAAGCTGGCTTGGCGATAATTATGACCCTGTATTGTTCTATGGCGCTATGCGCGAAGCTATGTTGTTCATGAAGCAAGAGCAAGATTTAGTTACATACTACGAACAAAAATACCAAGAAGCACTTATGCAGCTTAAACGTCTCGGTGATGGTCTTGAGCGTGGCGATTCTTATAGGGAAGGGCAGACAAAACTGCCGTATAACCAATTATGATTGTTCAAACATCCTGTACTATTTTTGCGCAAAATCTTTTAAAAGGGTTGGAGAACTTTACCAACACTTCTCCGTATGTATATAAGATAGCTCTCTACAACGCACTTGCTAATTTAGACAATACTACTGCCGCTTATACTCCAATTAATGAGGTAACGGGCACAGGGTATACAGCGGGTGGGTTAATACTAACTCCTTCGTATTTAAGCGACGATACGACCAATAACACCGCGTTCGTTTCATTTAACAACGTAACTTGGTCGCCAGCTAGCTTCACTACGAGGGGGGCATTGGTTTACAATAGTACGACTGGTGCAGCAATTTTTGTTTTAAATTTTGGGTCGGATAAGACAGCCAATAATTCTTTTACGGTCACTTTCCCGGCAGCAAACTCTACTAACGCAATACTCAGGATTACATAAGGAAATATCATGCACAAAGAATTTACAGGTTCTGGCGATTACGCTACAGCCGTACTAAATACGAATGCTGCCACTAAAGAAAATTTATCTTCAGATGGTTACTACCATATCGTCTGCCGTGATAAAGATGGTAATTTCAAGTGGGAAGAAAAGTTTGAAAACCAAGTGGTTCAAGTTGGCAAAATTCTTGCTATGAATACGCTGCTGTATACCGCTTCTGGTTATACATTGGTCGGCCCTTATCTTGGTTTGATTGCTTCAGCAACAACGTACTCCCCAACAGACACGATGGCATCGCATGCTGGTTGGACTGAATTTACTAACTACACGGTTGGTGGTTCTGCCGTTCGTGGCACGGCTGTTTTTGCTACAGCTACGGGTAATAACTCAAGCACCCCCGGCGCAAACGTAGTTACTAGCTCTGCTACGTCGATTACATATACCATTACGGGCGCAGGTGGTACGGTGACTGGTTGTTTCTTGGTAACAGGCACAGGTGCATCTTCAACTTTAAATTCAACGACCGGTACATTGTGGAGCGCAGGTGGCTTCGCCGTTGCAAAAACAACAACCGCTGGTGATACCGTAGCAGTTACATACAGTACGACAGCTACTTCGTAAGGAGCTGTAAATGGCTCTAGTACTAGCAGATAGAGTACAACAAACGGGTACGGCTAATACTGTTGTTAGCTTTACCCTGTCCGCTTCTGTCCCCGGATTTCAGACGTTTGCTGTTGTAGGGGATGGCAATACTACATATTACACAGCTACAGACGCTTCTGGTAATTGGGAAGTAGGTATTGGTTCATATGTAGCGGCTGGCCCAACTTTAGACCGCATTACGATTTTATCATCGTCGAATTCTGGTATTCCTGTTACTTTTAGTGGTACAGTGAATGTATGGGTAGATTACCCTTCAGAACAAGCAGTATTTGCTAGTAATAATCCCGGAGTAGCAGGATATGTTTTAACTACTAACGGGTGTTGCGTTGCTCCTAGTTGGCAACCCGGCGGAAGTCCCGCAGCTACTCCTACTACATTGGGTACAGTGTTTGGACAAACTACTGTTACCTGTGGTCAGACTAAATTAGGCCATAATGTATCTGGATGCGGTGTTTTTGGTACTGGAATCGGTGCAAACGCCAACGCACAAGAATTTTTAGGTACAGCAATAGGTATAAACGCTTCTGCTAATGGTTTTGGGCAGGGGGTTGCAATCGGATCATATTCCCGTACATGTGGCTTTGTATGTAGTGGGGTTGCGGTTGGTGCAGGGTCTTTAGTTTCAGGTAGCTATGGTTCTATAGCTATTGGAAACGACTCTACATCTACGTCAGGCGGAATTGCCCTTGGCCCTTTTGTAACCGCATCTCAAGCAGGTTTTTACGCAAGCCCAGTTCGTAGTACATGTTGTGCTGGTGGAACGCCTGTAGCACTAGGTTATTGTGTAGGCACTAAAGAAATTATATATGGTGTAGGTGGGGGTTCGAGTAGTTCCATCAATTGTGGTTTTACTTCTGTAAATACTATACAAACAACTGCCCCCACTAGAATTACATTTGTTCTCGGCGGTACAAATTCAGGGCATATAATCGCATCCGGATATCCCGGTGGTTATTCTACAGCTTTAGGATATTCAGCTGGGGCTATTTGTCAAAGTAGTGATACTGTTGCTATTGGTTCGTATTCAGGGCATCAATGTCAGGGTTTTTTTGCAACCGCTATTGGTGATCATGCTGGTTACATGAATCAAGCTTTTTTCGCAACTGCGGTTGGTCATTATTCTGGATATCAATGTCAAAATTCCTATACTGTAGCGATTGGAGTAGATTCTGGATATAGTAGACAAGGTGGACAGTCAGTTGCTGTTGGTTTTTACTCAGGTAATTGCAGTCAAGGTAATAATAGTGTCGCAATCGGCTCTTGTGCAGGAGCTATTTCGCAAGGTAATAATGCCCTCGCTATTGGCTTTTCTGCGGGATTTTCATCTCAAGCATCATGTAGTATCGTAATCGGTGCAAACGCCAACGCACAAGAATTTTTAGGTACAGCAATAGGTATAAACGCTTCTGCTAATGGATCGAGTTCGGGATCAATAGCTATTGGTGCTTTCACTTATGCCAGCAACGGCTCAATTGCTATAGGTGTTGGTTTATGTGGATGTGGCCCCGGATTATTTATAAAACCTGTACGATATTGTTCAGGTGCGCCTACTTGTAGTTCATTCTCCCGCATCTACTATAATAGTGCATCTGGCGAATTCGTTTACGCTTAATTTAAGGATTTAAAATGGCTAATACTTATACATGGTCTATACCTCAAAATGGGTTAATGACTGTACCTACACAGGCAGGACAAACTAATGTTGTTGTTTTTGCCCGTTACGAAGTATCCGGTACTGATGGTACACATACTGCAACAACAGAGGGTATGGCAAGATTTACATACAATCCCGGTGCACCATTTACTCCGTTTGCTAATTTAACTCAGGCAGAAGTAATCGGTTGGATACAAACAAGCAAAGCGGATTTGGTAAAACAGACTGAAACGCGCTTAGATAATATGATTGCACAAATGGCAAATCCACCAGTAATTCCAAAGCCACAGCCTAATCCTTGGCCTGCTGCTTAATAGGAGTGATAGTGGAGAACGTAACGCAACCTCAAACTTTGTTATCCCCCGCTGCTTATTTTTCTAGTGTTATATACACGGCAAGTAAGCCTGAATTTCTTGATCCGGTTAAAGCATCGGCTGAAGACGCATTAAATGCGGTTAAAAAAGACCAAAAAATGGATGAAGCATATCCTGTAGTTATGTCTGCGGGGATGACAGGCGATCCTAGAATAAATGAGTTTGAAAAATTTATTGCTCAATCCGGTTGGTTGATTCTTGATAATCAGGGATATAACGTCGATTTTTTAGGTGCGTACATTAGCGAGTTGTGGTGTCAGGAACACTTTAAGTATTCGAGTATGGAACAGCATATACATTCTGAAGGCGTAGTGCTTTCAGGATTTTATTTTTTAGATACGCCAGAAGGCGGGCAGATGATTGAGGTACATGACCCAAGACCGGGTAAAGTTCAATCTAGCTTGAAAATGAAGAATCCAGCAAATATAACAGAAGCTAATAACTCTTTATTTATTAAGCCTGAACCGGGGTTATTTGTATTTTCAAACGCATGGTTGCCGCATTCATTTACTAGGAACACTTCAGATCAGCCTTGTAGATTTATCCACTTTAATATTTCGCTTACACCACTAACAACTAAACAAGAAAATACTCCAATTGTTGTATGAAAAAATATTTGATAAGGTTTAACAAAACCAGAGGGCAACAAGGTCGAGGTACTAAAGAACATGTCTGGCGGCTGTTTGATGGTAGACAAGAGTATTTGTTTAAGAATTTTAAGTTAAACGTACCTTCCTACGGTGAAAAAGACCCTGATAGTGAAGACTGGAATATTGTATGTTTTGGGGTATTGGTAATAGACAAAGAGACATCGACAGCAATAATAAATAAGGAATAGTAATGTTCGGCATATCGGCATTTTCGAAAACACCTTTTAATACGCTCTCGAATGCCGGCCCGACATATTCTTTGTCTATTACAGAAGACTTTAGCCCTGCCGATACCCCTACAGCATCGGTTCAATATAATATAAATTATAGTCAGGCCTTTGTTGTTAATGATAACAATACAACTGCATCCCAATTTTTTGGGGCGGTCACCGAGAATTTAAATTTTGCAGAAACTGAATCCATATCAGCTCAATTTGCCGGATCGGTTACTGAGAATGTAAACTTCGCTGATTCTGAATCTATAGCGGCCCGATTTGCTGGATCAGTTATTGAGAACGTAAACTTCGCTGATTCTGAATCTATATCTGCCCAGTTTGTGCAATCAATCAGCCAAAACTTAAATTTCGCAGATTCAAGTACTCAACAATTTAGCGCGCTTCAATCAATTAATGAGAATGTAGTATTCGGTGATATTAACTCTCAAGGTATTATATTTATTGAAACCATAGGAGAGTCGTTTAATTTTGCTGACACAAATATCCAAGCAAGCAGCTTTTCAGGGACTATCACTGAGAATTTTGTTTTCGCGGACTCTAATACGCAACAATCTAACTATTTGGACACTCGCACAGAAAACATCACTTTAGCTGATTCCGAATCCATATCAGCTCAATTTGCCGGATCGGTTACTGAGAATGTAAACTTTAATGATACTAATTCAGTTGTATCTAGTTTTTTAGCAGCTATAACTGAGACAGTGGTTTTTTCGGATAACCCTTCAGCTATATTTAATTATTTAGTATCTGTAACGGAACCGGTTAGCTTTAGCGATATAGAAACTATTATTAAGAAGTTTTTCTTAACAATTTCGGAAAATATTGGGTTAAACGCCAACGAAACTATACAGCTTACGTCTAACCTTTCTATAGTAGAGAACCTAACCGTTGCTGATATCAACACTATTCAGGCAGCATTCAGGGAGTCTATAACGGAAGCTTTTTCATTGTTAGATTCTACGTTTGTAGATGGGTGGATTAAAATTAACAATAGCCAAGCTACCACTTGGACAGCTATAAATAATAGTCAATCTAGTGGCGGATGGATTAAAATTGACAATACCCAAGTCAATACTTGGACGCCTATAGATGATAGCCAATAACTTGTAGCACTTTTAGTAAGGAATAGCGATGCCAACCTCGTACTCACCCTCTCTCAGAATTGCCCTGCCGGGCGATGGGGAACAAGCTGGTATCTGGGGCCAGACGACTAACAACAACTTAGGTACGTTGATCGAACAGGCGATTGCCGGACTAACCACGGTTGATATATCTGGCGGCAGTGTAACGCTAACATCTTTAAACGGCACTTATGACCAAGCCCGCAGCATGGTGCTATCAATTACGGGTACTCCTTCGGCGGTTAATAACGTCATCATCCCTAACGAACCAAAGATTTATACGGTACTTAACAATACGGGATATGCGGTAGTAGTTAAAACTGCTTCAGGTACAGGATATAGCTGCCCGTCTGTTTCACAAAGCCAAGTTCAATGTGACGGTGCGGGTACGGGTACAGTTACAGGTATTTCAATTACCGCTGCGGCTAACGCAATTACTAGCTCACAAAACCCATTTAACTCGCCTGCATTTACAGGAACACCGACTGCACCTACGGCAGCGGTTAATACAAACACCACACAAATTGCAACAACGCAGTTTGTACAAACCCAAATTAGTGCTATTCCTTCGGCACAAGGCGTACCTACGGGTGCGGTATTTTACTTTGCAATGGTGACTGCTCCTGCTAACTACTTAGTATGCGATGGTAGTGCAGTATCAAGAACGGCGTATTCAAACCTTTTCGCTGCTATCGGTGTAGTATTTGGTGCAGGCGATGGAGTGACTACTTTTAACCTACCTGACCTGCGTGGTGAATTCGTTCGAGGCTGGGATAATGGGCGCGGAGTTGATCCCGGTCGTGTATTTGGTAGTACTCAAGCTGGTTCATTTGCAAGTCATACCCACACAGCATCGACTAGCGTTAGCATCAGTGATCCGGGCCACAACCACAGTGTTAATGACCCAAGCCATGCCCATTTTTACAACAAAATGCAAGGCGGAAGCAGTATTGCTAGTGGAAGCGGGTACACATTCTTTGGTGACAATACTGGCTTTGCTACTACCGGCATTAGCTTAAACGGCGCAACCACTGGAATTTCTGCTTCCGGTTCAACGTCCATTACTTCTACAGGCGGAACTGAGACTCGTCCAGTTAACGTGGCACTTTTACCTTGCATCAAAACATAATGCAAAACATTATCCAACAGCTTCTGACTGGCAAAGATAATAAAACCTACGATATCGCACGAGTGTCGTGGTGCATCGGGCTGCTGGCTGTCCTCATACTAGCTGGATATGAAGCGTTTGAAAAAGGTATTAGCTTGCGTGAGTTTGCAGAAGCTTTTGGGCTTATTTCAGGTGCGCATGGTGCTGCGGTAATGATAAAGGGTAATACTGAGCCTGACCCTGACTACCCCCGTGCGCCTAAGAATGAGGAGTAATTATGTTTCCACTACCAGTATTTACATGGGTTAAGCTTGGTCTAGCCGCTGTAGTTATTGTGTTTGCTTACTACATGGGGTATTCGGGCGAACATAACAAATTTGTTAACTTTCAAAAGAGCGTAGAGCTTGCAGCCAAGGTGCAGGAAGAAAAAGTTGCGGCGGTTACTAAACAACATGAACTTGTAAATGAAGGGGTCAAAGATGAATACGAAGCTAAGCTTGCTGCTGTGCACAATTATTACTCTCAGCGGATGCGCAACAAAGATACCAGTAGCCGCCGTGTGCCCACCAATGCCAAGCCCGCCGTCCGAATTGTTAGAGTCCCCGCCGACGCAGGACTTGTTGAACGCTGCGCTGCAACCACAGCCCAATTAACCGAACTCCAAGCATGGGTTCAAAAACAATTAGCCGTACACAATGCAAAATAATTATGACCGTTCCTTTGCGCTAGTCCTACGTAGTGAGGGCGGCTTTACTACGGATATAAATGACTCGGGTAACAAAATGCCTGATGGTCGTGCAGGCTCTACTAATATGGGCGTGACGCAACGTGCTTGGGAAGAATATGTCGGGCATCCGGTGACTTGGAAAGATATGAGGGCTTTAACCCCCGATATGATTTCCCCGTTCTATAAAAGAAAGTATTGGGATGCTTGTGACTGCGATCAGTTGCCGACCCCGCTGGACTATATGGTGTTTGACTTTGGGGTAAATGCTGGTGTGGGGCGGGCGGTTAAATTACTTCAAGAATGCCTAGCAGTACCCGTGACTGGACAGGTTGACAAGACTACAATATTAGTTGCCAAGGAAATACCGATAGAAGAACTTATTGCCAGCTATTCGGATACTAAGCGGCATTATTATAAAATGCTACAAAACCCCCACTACGAAAGAGGGTGGCTCGCTCGGGTAGATACTGTCGAAGCAAACGCAAAGAACATGTTGGGATAAATCATGCCATTACAGAAACTTACATTTCGACCCGGAGTAAACCGAGAAGGCACAGATTATGCTAACGAAGGCGGTTGGTATGATTGCGACAAGATTCGTTTTCGCTCTGGCTTTCCGGAAAAGATTGGCGGTTGGGTGCGAGTTGCTGATACGCAATATCAAGGTGTGTGCCGTTCACTATGGAACTGGGTTGATCTAAGCGGCGATAATAACTATCTTGGCGTGGGTACAAACTTAAAGTATTACATAGAAGAAGGTAACACGTACTACGACATTACGCCTATCCGCAAAGTAACTAACCCGATGACGGCTAATCCGTTTTCGACTGCATATAGTACACTAGCAGCAAATCTTAGCGCAACGGCGATTGTCCTAACCCTTACATCGGCAACATCGTTTCCCAATTCACCGGGCATCATACAGATCGGTTCGGAACAAATCTATTACAACGCTGTCTCTGGTAGCACTCTTACAGGACTTGTTCGTGGATATAACGGGACTACGGCAACTACTCACTCTACAAGCGATAGCGTGGGATGCTCAACCATTATGGTCACTGATGCAAGCAATGGCGCAACCCAAAACGATTTTGTCACTTTCTCAGGAGTTACAGGACCATTTGGAGGCTTTACTGCCGCCGAAATAAACGTAGAACAACAAGTATTTAACGTCATATCCATCAATACTTACACCATTAATATCGCTGGTGTATTTTCTACAAGTGCTACTACAGGTGGCGGCTCAGCAGTAGAGGCGGTATATCAAATTAATACGGGGCTAGATGTTTACGTTATTGGTACTGGCTGGGGCGCAGGTCCTTGGGGTGCAGGTGGTTGGGGTTCGGCATCGCCTACGAGTACGATTGGCGAGCAGCTCTTGCTTTGGACGAACGATAACTTTGGTCAGGACTTAATTCTTGCTCAACGTGGCGGTGCTATTTATTATTGGCAGGCTCTCCTTGGCCCATCAGCTCGCGCTCAGTCTTTACAGTATTTATCCACATACAATATGTTTTCCGGGCAATTTGTACCTAATAGAACCAATCAGATTATTGCTTCCGCTATTCAAGAATTCGTAATAGCTTTTGGCGCAAATCCATACGACCCACTTAATTCCAATACCGCATTCGACCCGATGTTAGTACGGTGGTCAGATCAAGCAAATGCTTTTCAATGGGTTCCTGATGTTACAAACCAATCAGGTGAATTCCGTCTAACTAATGGTTCATATATCATGGGCGCTCGTGCGACTCGTCAGGAAATTCTGGTTTGGACTGATTCCTGCTTGTACTCCATGCAGTACTTAGGTGCGCCCTATGTCTGGGGCTTTAACATCTTGATGGACAACATTTCCGTCATGTCGCCTAACTCAATGATTACGGTAAACAACGTCACGTACTGGATGGGGCAGGAAAAGTTCTATATGTATTCTGGGCGCGTTGAGACGTTGCCATGTACGTTACGTCAATTTGTTTTTGATGATATTAACAAGAGTCAATCGTTCCAAGTGTTTGCTGGTGCTAATGAAGGCTATAACGAAGTCTGGTGGTTCTATTGCTCAGCCAACTCTAACCAAGTGGACAAGTACGTTATCTATAATTATCTAGATCGAGTATGGTATTTTGGAACGATGGGTCGCACGGCTTGGTCTGATAGTGGCACTCGCCCTTATCCTATCGCTGCTGATTACAATAGTCGTTTGCTTTACCATGAAGCTGCTGTAGATGATGTATCAGGGTTAACCCCAGTACCAATTGACGCTTATGTTCAGTCTTCTGATTTTGATATTGGGGATGGGCATAATTTCGGTTTTGTATGGCGTATCTTACCTGACGTAAACTTTAACGGCTCTAACGTAGACCAACCATATGTCACGATGACTGTATTGCCAAGAGAAAACTCTGGTACGCCTTATGGAACGGCAGATAACCCCGTCGTTCAAAGTTACAATAACTATGCTACAAGAGGTACTTACGATATACAGCAGTTTGATGGGCAGGTTTATACCCGATTACGTGGTCGCCAAATGGCTTTTAGAATTGAATCTAACTCACTAGGTGTGGCTTGGCAGTTGGGTACACCTCGTATTGATATACGAAATGATGGTAGAAGATAATGGCTAATACTAAAACAGTAATTCCACCAAAAGCGCCTAACTTACCGATTGCTCCGGTTGAATATAACCAGCAATATATTGACCAGCTTAACAACGTATTACGTTTGTATTTCAACCAAATTGATAACTCGTCTCAAGCTATATTTTCAGGCAAATTAGTATTACCTAGTTCTTCCACTGGACTAACATCTGGGTCTTTGTGGTATGACCCTTCCGATAGCAATCGAGTTAAATACGTACCTTAATATGAAAAATGTTGAAGAACTTATTAAAGCTGGGACTCATAAGCGTGTTAACCATGATTATGTGGAGTTTGCTGAAGTTGATGATATTTGGATGAGAGCTTATACCTTAAAAAAAGCTAAGTCTATTGCATCACAACATGTTCATACCCACGATCATATTACTTTGTTAGCTAACGGCACTGTGCATTTTTGGCAAGATGAAGAAGATAAGGGTGTATATACTGCCCCAGCCATGTTGCATGTGCCAGCCGGAAAGAATCATTCGTTTGTTGCTTTAACTGATAATGTAGTTTTATGTTGTTTACACAATTTGCGCGGCACTGGGTTGGAGTCGCCTGAGATTATGAAGAGAGACTAATCATGCCAATGATGGATATTATTTCACTTGCTATTGCAGATGAAGCTGCCCCCGCTGCTATTGATGTTTTGGGAACTACCGCCGGTGCTTTAGATACCGCTGCTACACTTGGTTCCGCTGCTGACGCTGCTAGTACAGCCGGGATTGATACCGCTGCTAATTCTGTAATTGATACTGCGCCAGCTGTACAACCTAATCAAATGGTTGACCCTAACACGGGTCTGCCAATGCAAACTCAAAACATTCCATCTGCACAGCAACAATACGCCAATCAATTAACACAACAGTTGCAGCAAAACTTAGCGAATAACCAAGGTATTCCGATGGATCAGGGGTTCAACACTGCTTCAACCGGTCCTGTGCAAGCTCCCTCTAATTGGGGTCCTCAGCTTTCAACAAACAATACGCCAGCGCTTACACAAGATACGTTAAATCAATACCCCAGCTTACAGAATGCTGGATCAAATATGCCCACCACGACTAGCCCTACTACAAGCGATTTAGGAAGTGGTATTAGACCGGGCGGTGGCGAAACAGGGTTAACTGTTCCATCTAATGTACCCCTTAAACCTACACCTAGCGCGTTTGAACAAGGTATTAACTCTATAACTGATTGGATGGGTAAACATCCATACTTGACCGCTGCCGGTGTATATGGCGCTGCAAACTTGCTAGGTCTAACTAAAACAGTTAATCCAAGCCTACCGGCTGGGCAACAAATCACTATGGCACCTGTAGGGGCTACACCAAACTTTACTTCATCTTATACAAGTACACCAAACACCAATATTTATAAATCTCATTATGCAGATGGTGGTATAACGCAAGCCGGCCCAGTGGCTCAAATGTCACAAAATAACGCTATGGGCAATAATCAAAACTTTCCCGGTGCTAGAAATTATTCGTCAGCTTTTGCGAACCCCAACACGATGCCTATCCCACAGAATGTCGTAACTGGATCTCAAGATGTAAATACCGATCCTTATACGGGCGATATAAAGATGGCTGGTGGTGGGATTGTTGCTTTTGCAAGCGGTGGTAGTTCTGCCATGTCGATGGGTGATACGGGTGTTTATAAAGATGTAGATCCTGCAACACAAAACTTAGATCCACTTAGCGCATCTCTTGCCCGGTTAAATAAATTGGGTAGTAATTACGGGATGACTATGGGTACACCACTACCTACCCAGAAAGTATTAGGGACTTTGGCATATCAGCCAGTTAATGTACAAGAACAGCAAGCCCAACAACAAGCTCAGCAAGCTGCGGCACAAAATACCGTTCAAGCAGCCGGTGGCGGAATTATGCAGGCTGATAGATATAACTTAGGTGGTTATGCAACGGGTGGTAATCCAAGGCTTTTAGATGGTCCGGGAGATGGGATGTCTGATAATATCCCTGCCGTTATTGCTAATAAGCAACCTGCTCGCCTAGCCGACGGT
>JGI26470J50227_1000320_pt1 | contig 21063 bp, 17 predicted proteins | sample FreactTroBogLake_FD_50227 | JGI IMG/M metagenome (IMG submission 50227) | reverse complement strand
ATCATGCGGCGCAGTCTACGCGGACACTGGCGAAATCGTTACGTTTGACGCAAAAAGTCGCATGGACGCATTGCTCGAAGTAATCGAAGAAGCAAGCCATAAGGTGTTGATCTTTGTGCCATACCGCCACGCCATCGACATCATCGCTGAGCGGCTGAAGGAAGAGAAGATATCGTGCGAAGTTATCCACGGCGGCATCTCAGCAACTAAGCGCACAGAGATTTTCAATCAGTTCCAAACCGACACAAAGCCCCAAGTACTTGTCATCCAACCACAAGCTGCTGCACATGGCGTCACATTGCACGCTGCTAACGTCGTCGTATGGTGGGGCCCGATCACATCTATTGAAACATATTTACAGGCGAACGCACGTGTACATCGTGCAGGCCAACACAACCCTTGCACCGTAGTTCATTTGCAGGGGAGCCCAGTAGAGAAGCGCGTCTACAAGATGCTCTCGGAAAAAGTGGACATCCACACCAAGCTGATCGATCTTTACAAAAATATTTTAGAAATCTAGTTGACAAGGTTACAGTGTAAACTTAAACTACCCCCATGCGATACAGAATACCAATCCCAACTGCTAAAGAACTACACAGGATTTTTGAGTACAAGGATGGCATGTTGTTTTATAAAGATAACCCCATGCGGGGGTGGGTGCGCAAGGGTGATCGCGCTGGTTATTTTTGTAAATCTGATGGGTATAGACGGGTTACTTTGGGGTGTATTTCGTATGCAGAGCATAGGTTGATATGGCGTATGCACAACCCTCGGGGTACTATGCCCTTTGTGTTAGATCACATAGATGGCAACAGAAGTAATAACGATATAAATAATTTAAGGAGGGCTACAGAAAGCGACAACCAAAATAATAGGCATGTAGGAGTTTCACCCAAAGTAGTGGGTAGCGGGAAATTACAGAAATTTTTAAAAAGGAGGAGAGTGCAATGAGCGAAGTAAGTGCCGACCGACTGGCGGCGATATATGTCAAGATCCGCGAGAAGCGGCTAGCCCTTGAGAAAGAGGCCGACAGTCTTAAGGAACAGCAAAACGTGATTGCGGCTGAGCTGCTTGAGATCTGCAAGGCGCAGGGGGCTACTACGATACGTACCGAACACGGCACGGTCTCACGTCGTACCAGTAAGAACTACTGGACAAGCGACTGGGAATCGTTTTTCAATTTCATTAAAGAGAACGACGCCTTTAGCCTGATGCAGCAACGCATCAACAACAGCAACATGGCACAGTACCTTGAGGAAAATCCCGATCTTCATCCGCCGGGACTAAACGCGGATGTTTCACAAACCATTGTTATCACTAAATCTAGGAGTTAATATGAGCAACGAACTTGCAATTCTCGATATCGGTCTTCCTTCATACTTGAAGACTATGGAGCTTGACGAAACAACTAAAGCCCTGATGGGTGGCGGTTCGCAGTCCAAGCGTATCTCAATCAAAGGCGGCGTATGGCGCATGATGGTCAACGGCAAAGAAGTTGCCAAGAACGAAGACCGCGCTATGAACGTCGTCATCGCTGCTGCTGCACCCAAGGTGTCCCGCACGTTCTACATTGGCACGTACAAAGAAGGTGATGAGCCTGTTGCACCTACATGCTGGTCTGCTGACGGTGACGTGCCTGATGCCAAGGTGAAGAACCCACAAGCCAAGCGTTGCATGGACTGCGAACAAAACGTCAAGGGTTCGGGCCAAGGCGATAGCCGTGCTTGCCGCTTCAACCAACGTCTGGCAGTTGTGTTGGCTAATGACATTGCTGGAGATGTTTTCCAGTTGACCTTGCCCGGAGCATCTATCTTTGGTGCTGGCGAGTCTGGCAAGTGGCCCCTACAAACTTATGCCAAGATGATTGGTAGCAAGGGTATTCCCATCACTGCTGTGGTGACCGAGATGCGTTTCGATACCGATAGCGCCACGCCCAAGCTGACGTTCAAACCTGTTAAGGTGTTGGATGCTTCTGAGCACCAAGCCGTTATCGCACAAGCTAACACCGAAGAAGCCAAGCGTGCCATCACGTTCACCGTGTCTGAAATGGACGGCGTGAAAGCTAAGCCAAAGGCAGAGCCCAAAGCTGAAGAACCTAAAGCCGAAGAACCCGAAGTGAAAGCCGAAGAACCCAAAGCTGAAGAGCCCACCAAGCGTGCGGCTAAGAAGCAGGAAGAGGCCGAACCCAAGAAAGACTTGGCAAGCATCTTAGAGAATTGGGACGATGTCTAAAGGTTACTCCACCCTTACAGCGCGTGAGATCAGGGAGGCTGATGCAAGTCTCCTTGGTGTGAAACTTGGTCTGCTCTGTTTAGATAGGGAAATACCCGCAACAGATGTCGCTGAGTTCTTTAATGTGAGCCGTGTCACTGTATATTCATGGTTTCGCGGAAAAACGGTCGTGTCTGGCAAGCACTCCGACAAAATGCAAAAGCTGATTAAGAAGTTAGCTTAAAGGTTTATGCGGGGTAGGGTAGCTCCCGAACGGTGAGTACCCAACTCACCTCCCCTGCATATTTTATTGGGTGCAATGGTAAGGGTAACCATGAAAAAATGTTATAAATGCAAGGAATACTTTGCACTGACCGAGTTTTATAAAAATAAAAGTCGCCCTGACGGACTACAAAAGTGGTGTAAGCAATGCTGTAAGGCCAACGACAAAGAGCGGATTCGTCCGTATTGTGCGGAAACACAGGCGCGGTATAAAAAATCTCGAAGTGCGTACTACCATGCTACTAAAGATTTAACAAAACGTCGCGCAGCTAACAAAGCAATCTATCAAAAAAACAAGTTACCCTACATCCTTCGCGCACTTGCGCGTACCGATCGGATCAGGCAAGCATCGATATGCCCTAATGATTTGCCAAACATAGAAGCTATATACGCTAAAGCTACGCTTATGCGTTTAGCTGGGGATGACGTTGAAGTAGACCACATCGTTCCTCTGAATGGTGAATTTGTTTGTGGGCTGCACGTATCGTGGAATTTACAAATTATTCCGGCGGCGGTCAACAGAAGCAAAAGTAATAGGTTTGAGGAACAAGTATGATTTCGAGAAGTGAGTTTCTCGCTCTGGTGCTCCCACCGCTGAATGATGGGGAACACTACTGCACATTTGGTCAGAAAGTTGTTGACGAGAGAGACGTCGTTAAGCAGCAGTTTGTAGATTCGATTGAAGCCATCAGCACGGTCTCAGACCAATTGGGTGCAGATCATTTCAACGTGTTTTTCGGTGTTGCCAAGTATGGCGACAGCAATGCGGGGCGCACGCGCTCGAATGTAGTTGCGCTCAAGTCGTTCTTCATTGACCTAGACTGCGGTGCTGGTAAGCCGTACGCCGACCTACCCACCGGCTTGATTGCGCTACGTGCGTTCTGCAAAGCAACCGGACTACCCAAGCCCACCATAGTTACCTCGGGTCGCGGTGCGCATTTGTATTGGGTGATGGAAGAAGCGTTACCACGCGACGCATGGAAGCCTTACGCTGAGCAGCTAAAGAAGTTATGTGTCGAGCACAAGTTTGACGTTGACCCTGCGGTCACTGGCGAAGCTGCACGCGTGCTGCGTGTGCCGGGAACCATGCACGTCAAGGATATCAACAACCCGCTACCTGTTGACGTTGTCACCGTAGGTAATTACTTACTGCCAGAGCACTTGGATAAATATCTTAAGCCAAGTGAAGATGTATTAGCGTTCCTCGACAAAGCCGAATACCGCCGACCAATGGATGCAACCACGTTGGCCTTGATGGGCAGCAGTGTGTCTAAGTTTAAGGACATCCTAGTTAAAAGCGTTGAGGGTAAGGGATGTGCCCAGATTGCGTACATCTACGATAATCAGGCTACACTAGAGGAGCCCATGTGGAGGGCAGGGCTTAGTATTGCCCAACAATGTGAAGACCGCGACAAAGCAATCAAGGCTATATCTGGCAAGCACCCTGACTACTCATGGAGTGTTGCAGACCGCAAGGCCAACGAGACCAAGGGTCCATATACCTGCGAAACATTCAAGAAGCTGAACCCCGCAACGTGCGAGGGCTGCAAACACAAGATCACGTCCCCCATTCAGTTCGGTAAAGAAATTGTTGAGGCTACCGAAGCAGACAACCATGTCATGGACTTGGAGCCTGAGACCAAAGAGCTTAAAGAGTTTGTGATCCCCAAGTTCCCATTTCCATTTTTTCGGGGCAAGGCGGGCGGCATTTACGTGCGCACCAAGAACAGGGACGGTGACGACATCGAGGAATTGATCTACCCATACGACTTCTACGTCGTCAAGCGGATGCAAGATCCTGACTTAGGGGAAACCCTACTACTGCGGTTGCACTTACCCAAGGACGGGGTCCGCGACTTCATCATGACACTGGCAAACGTGTTATCCAAAGAGAAGTTCATATCCACGGTGGCGTCCTACGGCATCACTGCTCTTGGCAAGAAACAGGACCAACTTATGTATTACGTCACACGCTGGATTGAGGAATTGCAAATGAATGCGCAAGCAGAGAAGTCGCACCGCCAGTTTGGTTGGGTTGAAGACGAGTCAGCCATCATCGTAGGCGACCGCGAGATCCGTGCAACAGAAGTGGTGTATAGCCCACCATCATCGCCAACGCTGCCATTGGTTCCGTTGTTTCAAGCTAAAGGAAGTTTCCACGAGTGGAAGGACACGATCAATGTCTATGGGCGTGACGGCATGGCCTACCGAGCTTTCCCATTCTTCATGGGCTTCGGTGTGATGCTAATGAAGTTCACCATACTGGACGGTTTCCTCCTTAACTTGGTCAGCCGCGAGTCAGGGTCAGGCAAGACCACTATTCTGCAAGCCATCAACAGTATCTACGGCAGACCCAAGGAGCTGCTGCTTTCGCCCAAGGATACGTACAACTCCCGCATGGGCCGTCTGGGTGTGATGCAAAACTTTGCCGTGACTATGGATGAAATCACAAACATGGCTCCAGAACTCATGTCACAACAAGTCTACGACGTAACGTCAGGCCGTGGCAAGAACCGCTACAAGCAGCACGAAAATGCCGAGCGCAACAACCACACCAAGTTTCAGACTGGTCTAATCACATCATCTAACAGGTACGTAACAGATGCGTTGCTATCTATTAAGGGTTTTCCCGATGGTGAGTTGAAACGCATTATGGAGATCAACATCACGCCGGATACCCATGACGACGCTACTTGGGCACGCCAACACTTCGGTAGACTGATGAGCAACTACGGTCACGCCGTTGAGCCCTATTCCCAAGCACTGGTTGGTCAGCTTCCTATGGTGCAGAAGATCATCCAAGAAATGCAGGTGCGTGTTGAGCAAGCTGCTGATATCCGCAATTCAGAACGGTACTGGGCGCTGATGACTTCGCTGGCTATTGCAGGGGGCACAATCTCCAAGAAGCTGGGGCTGCACGATATACCAATTGCACCTGTGTTTGACTTCGGTATTGACTTGATTAGAGACACCCGCAGCAAGACACGCGAGTATATGTTTGACGGTGACGAATTCTTGGGCGGATACCTACAACGCCACTTCCATGAAATTCTGGTCATCAATGGCAACAAAGATAATCGTACTGGTCTGGAGCATGGCCCGATCAAGGAGCCACGCGGTGCGATGACTGCACGCTATGAGCCCGATACCAAGCTGCTCTACATTGTGGTGCGCAGCTACCGTGAGGACTGCGCCAAGGTCATGGCTAACTTTGAAGAAACGCTGAACCCATACCGCAAGAACAACGCTTTGGTTGGTATGAAAAAGAAGCGGATGACTGCAGGTACGGCTGCTAACACACAAGCACCTGTTAACACAATCGTGTTCGATACCAGCAAGCTGGAGTTCTTCAATGAAGCCGTATTGCTAAATGCTGACGATCCTGAACCTACCAGTAACGATTGAGTGGCACAAGTTCCAGCCGGGGACTTCGTTTTTTATACCTTGCATCAATAGGTTACCTGTGCAGCGGTACGTTATGCGGGAGGCCCGCAGGTTGGGCCTAGAGGTAACAACTAAATGCGTTATAGAAAATTATGTCTACGGTGTGCGGGTGTGGCGAAATAAGGATACAATTGACCCGCACTCTCTCTCGTATTCTCCTTGAGAGCTTAATCCCGCCTAATCAGCGGGATTTTTTTTATTCGGGGAATTTTTCGCGCAGTTCAGGCAGTAGGTGCTTATTAAACTTCACGCCGTGAACCATGTCCTTCTCGGCGGCACGCTGGGCGGCAATGGACTTAGCAAGGGTCTCACCAGTGATCCGGTTCTTTGGATGCGCTGCATTAAAGTCTGTAATATCGCCCTGCACTTCTGCTAACAGATCGGTATCCCCTGACTTGCGACCCATGTCGTACTTGTTAAGCAAGCTGGAACGCTTCTGCAACACTTCGCGCTCATAACCCTTCATAGCGGAGGTCTGCTCGTAGGTGGCTGACAAGTCGGCAGGTGCAAAGCCAATGCCTTGCATCAATGAGTTCCACGCTGTAACGTCTTCCTGTACGGGGTCACCACGCAGGGTTTGGGCCCCTTCGGTCAAGTATCGAGCACCTTTAAGTCCATTGCGTGCAAAGCTAGGCAGCATAGCTTCAATACCACGCTCCACATTACCAGCATTCATTTCCTTGATTGCTTGCTCAACCCCAACAGCATAGGAACCCAAAGGACCAAACGCTTGCTTAATAGCAGTCATGGCATAGCCGTTTTGTGCGATGCCTCGGGGATCGTCACGGTAGATCAAGTCAGTGGCAAGGCCAGTGCGGTTGGCAATCTCAAGGTTAGTAGCAGCGTTGATCGGACCCTTGAACGCAGTTTCTCCCCAGAACTTGCGCATCTCTTCGTCAAAATCAAAGGGCTCGTTGCTATCGCCAAACAACGTGTTAATCATTGTGCCCAGAGTGGACGCCATGCCGTAGAAGGGCAAGCCTTTGATACCACCAAACGCCATAGACATACCGTAGATACCAAGCAGTTGGCGTTGCGCTGCTTTGCGGATGGCGGGGTCTTCGTTCTTAAACGCCTGATGGAATGCGCGGGCAATAATAAACGCAGAGTTCCAAGCAAACGACTTGAACGTAAAGAACGTGCGGCCCAGAGGGTTCTGCATCCACTTAGCAGACGTTGCGGACAGGCCAGACGTATGCAGGTCTTTGGTTGTATCCAAAGCATAGCGAATGGCATCCTGTTTAGACATGCCATCTTTGAGCGCCAAATCATAGGCAGCGATAGCGGTAGACGCACGGTTAAACTTTTCAGACTCACCGAACGGTATAGACAGCGCATCAAACATGCGGTCTTTTGCACCCAGCAGACCTCCTCGGTTCTTCTGGCGTCCTTCCATGATATTGCGTGCAAGAGAGTGGCCTAATTGGTCATGGTCCATCAGGGTTTGGTACAAGTCTTTGTACCGTGCGCTCTCACCCCACTTACCCATAGCTAGCTTACTAGCCGACAACATAGCGGAAGTAGCACGGTCGAATCCATGTTTACCACCCAGCGTTGGGAATACCAACATAGGCATAGCAGCCAAGTTGACGAATGCAGAAGAGATGTTACCTGCAATGTATTCAGCGTAGCTCAGAGCAGTTGCAGTATGGGTCAGCGTACCAAATGTCGGGTTGTGGAAGAACTCTGACTGGCTCAGGATAGACGATGCAGCTGCATCAATCTGCGAGTTGTTTGCGTTTTGACGCTCTGCTTCAATACCATTAAGGGCTTTATCAATCTTTGGATTGAATTCAGTATTCGCCAACTTGTTTGTCCATGACCACATGGTGTTGGCAAAGTTACGGACGGTGTTGGTGTCTTCACCCAACGTGCCCTTGGCACGAACAAACTGTTTAGCAATTGACTCGGCAGGGAACAATGAGATGTACGACTGGTATACAGAATCCAGTTGCGCTTGACTTGCACCCTGCTTTTGCAAGGCTTCCATCACATTGCCGATAAAACGCCCGGGAGGAACTTGGCTTGGGTCGAACCGGATATCTTCCAAGTTCTTATACATCTTGACACTCTGACCCTTGAGGTTGTTGTCAACAAACTGTTGGCGCTCACGCACGCTCTCAAATGACGAGGCTACACGTTCGCCGGTCTTGGGGTCAGCGTATTCAATCCAGTAGTTGCCATAACGCTTCAAAGGTACATAGCCACGTACGCGCTGTTCAGCTTCAAACTGAATGCGTAGTTTTTGGGCCAAGCTTGGTTCAACCATGCTGCTCAGCAGGTTGAGGTATTTATTGATTGCGCCTTCGTATTCCGTGCGGATGCTGTCGTACATCTTACGGACTTCCGGATCCAACGAGTTGTATACCTTCTTTAGACGTGCGTACTCGGCAGCGTTTTCTTTGGTCGGCTTGAAGTTGGGGTCAATAGCATCTACTAACTCGACGTTTGCACGGCGGGCGTCAACGGCCATCTGGTCCATACGCTTCACATCGTTGGCGTACTTCTTCTGGACATCCATGAAGCCTTCGACCATCTTGTCGAGGCGCGTGCGTTCTTGCTGTTGCTTGCCAGCTTTTTGCTCAAGCGCATCCAATAACGTACCGATAGAGGGCAGCTCTTTACCGTACAAGGTACGCATGTTGTCCAGACGCAAACCGCCCATTGCAAAGTTAAGCAGCCCAGAATCTTTGATGTTAGAGAACACGTTTTTGGCGTTCTCGACGGTCTCACCTACCATCTCAGGCATACGCTTACCAATAGCGCCAACCCCGGGGAAGTTGCCTGCGGAGCCCATAAACATTTTGTCAGCAGGGTGCGCCTCAACATCGCCCGACACATCGATGGCATCGTGAATAAACTTCAAACCCTTTTCGTAGGCAGACTGGCCCTTGCGGAAACCCAATGCCTCGGCAATTGACTGCACAATGCGTTGGAACATGTTGCCGCTCTTAGGAGCCTTGATGGTCTTTAGCATCGCTTGGAACTGAGGGTTACCCGTCAGCTCAGCGGCAAACTCTTGTAAGTTTTCTGCACCATACACATCGCCCAGCTGAGTCCTAATTTGCTCAAAGAACTTACCGAACTCTTTGGTCAGCGGGTGATCGGGGTTACGCAACACATGAGAAATTGCAGCGTGCGTAAACTCGTGAATGACGGTATGTTCGTTGAGACCAAGTTCTGGGTGCAATCTAATTGTGTCTGGCGTTGGGTCATAATGACCCGGGCGTCCATTTTCAACTGAGCCAATCTCAATTTTAGGGTTAACCCCCATACGACGAAACGCTTGCAGCACACTCTTTACGTCAGGATTTTTGACGGTGTTGATGAGGTGGTCTAACAGACGCTTACTGTCGCCATTCGCAGCAATTCGTTTACCGGCGTCGCTTAGTTCTTCGCCTTGGAACGTAGGGTTACCAAAAAGATTACTACCCCGTGCTTCGGCAGCGGCGGCTTTGGCTTCTTTTAGATCAAACTCGGCATCGGTCAGCTCATCCAACGCAGCATCGCGGGCAGGGCTGTCAGGCTTCTTTTCGTAACGAGCAAACTTCTTTTTAGCTTCTGCTAGCTTTTGAGTAAGTTCTTCTACTTTGGCGTCAGCTTCCCTAGTTTCCGAGTGCAGTGTTGCAAATGGGTTGCCCGCTGCTTGGGGTTCTTCAGGCGCGGCTTCTTCCGTTATTGATTTGGCTGCTGGTCCTTGCGGTTCTTCCGGTTTTGCTTCGACGGCTTCAGGGGCTTCAGTGACACTAGGTTCTTCCTTTGGTGCTTCAACTTGTGGAGTCTCAACTGCCTTCTCAGGTTCTTCGACCTTTGCGGCTTCTATTGCAGGGGGCTGTTCGCCTTCTCCCGCAGCAGTTCGTCCAGCATCCTCGACAGGAGGAATGTTTCCATTGGGTTCAACTGGTTCACCGACTCGGGTGGGTTCATTAATGGGTTCGACACCCATGCTAGGGCCTGCTCCAGCTCCGGCAGTGTCAGGTCTTGTAACATCTTCGACTCCTTGGAACTCTGGTCGTGCAAGGTATGCTTCAATTTTCTCGCGGATCGGTTGGCTTCGCTTTTCTACGTAGGCTTCCAGTACACGTTTCACCTGCGCTGCGTGGTCGGGGTTAGAAATATCAAGACCATCAATTAACTTGTTCTTGCGCAGCAGGGCGGATGGACCAACACCAAAACTCTTTAGCAGGGCGTCATTAACTTGGGTATCAGGAACCGTAGGTGCGGGTTCTTCTGTCTTGGCAACAATTGGTTTTGTTTCGGGCGCGGGTAATTGCGGCAAATCCTTAAGGCCGGATTCTTGGTGCGATTGTTCTAACGAACTACGCAGAGTCTCTTGGGCGCTTGTAATCTCAGGCTTGCTTCGTTGCAGCTGCAACCGAGTTTGATTAATTAGTTTTTGCTCAGGTTTAGGCCCTTCAAGCAAAGGCAGAGGTGCGGGGCCCGGTAACTGAGGAGTTGTTGGCGCGGCTGCTCCAGCGGTAGGGGGCTGCTCTTCCGGTGTTTCACGTGGAACACGCTCACGGTTACCAAAACCTGTTAACAGACCAAACGGCGCACCAACAATAGCACCTTGGATGCTGGCGTGCATGATGCGCTTCCAGTCATCGCTGTCAAAGATATGTGGGTTTTGATTGACAAAGTTTTCGGCAGCAATATTAAGCGCTTCTGAACCGCCACCTGCTAGACCTTGAATACCAGCATCCTTGGCGACATTTCCAAGAACAGAGGTCAACAATCCCGGCTCCATACCGGACTTCTCTAAAAGTTTACTAACAATCGTAGCTTTAGCTTCACCACTTAAGCTCTTTGAGAGTTCCGCAGGAAGAATAGACTGCAACGCAGCAGACCCAGCACCAAACATAAGTGCGGCTCCGGAGTCCATCTTGCCAGTTTTTTGATACACATCGTTGAACACGGCAGGCGCGGCCAAAGCATACGCACCAAGAAAATTACCAGCGTGCCCAGCCAGAGTTTTGCCTGCTGCCGTTGCGCCGTATCGCGCAGCTAAAGTTTCAGCCCCGACGCCGGGGATCAGTGCAGTGGCAAGCGATGGTACTTGCTCGGTCAGCGACTCAGCCGCATACTTAGGGATATCCCCAATGCCGCGAATGTCACTGAGACTTTTAAACTGGGATGGATATTCTTGCTGTAGCCGGGCTTGCGTCTGTGCAGCTTCGTCTAATTTTCTTTTAGCAAAGTCATCAAAGCCCAAAGCTTTGGCGGCTAAAGCGGGGCCTGTTTCGGTAACAGCAGACCCAAGTTCCCCCATGCCCCGACCCAAAGCATGGCTTATAACTTCCCCATAGCTTTGTTCGCTACGAGGCACATCAAAGTTGTACTTAGTAGCGAGTCGGTTTAGCTCGGCATTAAATTCCTCACTGCTAAGCGAGTCATCAAACTGTACTGGCCCAAGCTTAGGGAGATTAAGTATCATGATTAGAGCGATGAGGAGTTAGGAGCACTGGTATTATCCTCTAGCCCCCCACTCATTGCCAACTGGCTGACACGCGCATTCTTTTCCAAAGTATAGTTGCGGAAAGCTTCCGGGTTGCTCATCCAGTCTTTAGTCTTGTACTGCTTCGCATACCGAGCCTGCATTTGAGCATCTTCGGAATCATTGAACAGCTTAGTGGCGGCAAGCCCATTTTTAGCTATTGCAATTCTATTAGCAGCTTCGGCTTTGTCAGCGTTGGTAAGACCTGTTTTACGAGCAATATCTTCCAGAGCGCCATAATGCGCTGCCCTAGCTTGCACGTTTTCTGTGCGTGTAGCTTCTTGCGCTTGGTGCATACGTTCGTACAAATCTGCACGTGACAGACCCAGCAGACCAGATTGGACGCCGTTTTCTTGAGCCATTTGCATCTTACGAGCGTTCATCAGATAACCCAAACCTTGAGCTGCACCTTGACCAATATTGGCAGAAGCATACGGCGACGTACCGCCCATCATGCCCAGACCCGCAGCAATAAGCGCCATGTACTTGTCTTCAGATTTAGATTTCTCTATATCCTTTTGGTTGCCTTCAATCCAGTCCAACATCTTTTTCATGTAAGGACTTTGGTAGTCTTCGGACGTGGGTTTGGTTTCGCCTGTAGTAGCGGTAGTATCCGGAGTACCCGCTGCATTCTCTGCCAAGATTTCCGACTTACGGAAGTCCTGTTGGGGTGTATTTTGGTAGCTAGGAGTATTGGGCGCAGCTTTAAGTTCGGGAGTTTTAGGCGCAGCCGTTCTAAGTTCTGCCGCAGTAGGACCACCATAATAGCCACGGCCAGCATTGCCTTGGTAGGGCACTGTAAGCGGAGTTGCTTGTGACATTAACTGACCATTTGCAAGACTTTCGGGATCAAACGTATCCCCAAAAATATCGCTATAGTCTTGCAGATTTTTATCGTAGTCTTTTGTGCTTGGCATATTGCCAAACATACTACGGAAGTAGTTACCAATAGGGTCACCAGAAACTAATTTACCTGAGTCAAAATGCTGCACGCTGCCGCCCTGAGCCAAGCCCTGCACATAGCCTTGGGTTTCAGCAAACGGAGGAACGCCGCCGTATTTGCGCACGTTACCGGGGCCAGCGTTGTATGCAGCAGCTACCAGCTTGGGCTCACCAAATTGTCTTTGGAGTTGGGCAAGATACGCAACCCCACCACGAATATTTTGTGCGGGATCGAATCGGTCAGTAACCCCTAAATCTTTGGCTGTTGCGGGCATGAGCTGCATAACGCCACCAGCACCTGCGGGAGACAATGCGCTAGCGGGATCTTTAGCGCCACCAGTTTCTTTATACAGCACGTGCATAGCAATACGTGGGTCAACACCCTGACGCTTGGCTTCTTCTAGCACCATCGCTTCGTAAGGATGCGATCCAGTCTTGTGCTTAGTTATATGCTCCACACCTTCAGCATGAGATTCACGGGGCTTGCCCTCTTCCTTAGAAGAAATCGCATGGTGCGCAGCTTCATATGAGGCCGTAGCTACAGCAGGTAACGCAGAAATGCCTTGGCTTTGGGGTTGTGGCTCTTCCTCATCTTCTTCGTCAGAAGCTTGGCCTTGGTCCATCAAACGGTCAAACAAGTGCTGATCTTCGCGGCTCATGCCGCCTTCTTCTTGCTGTTGCTTGTAGTAATCTTCTTCGGCTTGGGCGTTTTCGTCATCATCGTCATACATACCGCCGCCAGCAAAATTCAAAATGCCGCCCTGCGCCATACGTGTGGGCAATCCAGTAGGTAGCGCATCGACGCCTTGAGGCTGCTCTTGAGCCGCAGCTTGCTGCATGATCTGTTGAGCAATTGGAGGTTTAGCGGGCTGTGCGCCTTGTGCAGCCATTTGCATCTGCTGCTGTTGTTTAGTTTTATCCGCAATAATGGGTGTACCAATGTAGGACGGGATTACGCCGTCCTGAACACCCTTCATAATTTCTTGCAGTGAAAACTTGTCTGGGTTAGCAATAAGCTGTTGGATTATGCCGTTCATGCTTTGGCCTTCCGTTTGAGGGCGTTATTGATAGCCAACTTGTCAATGCCATCACCGGAAATCTTACCGCCTTTTTTAGCGCCCTTCATCAATTGGGCAGCACCGATACCCGCAGTACCCAAGCCGGTCAACATGGATGTAGCACTAGGAGCAGCTTGGTATTGAGTTGCAGTCTGTCCGGGAACTGCATACCCACGCAACAACGCGTTATAGGCATTGTATTGTTGGAGCGGATATTGTTGGGCGTTAGCGTAATTGCTAATCGCTTGGTTAATGATGTTTTGTTGTTGCTGCTGTTGTTGTGCACCGACAGTGTTTTGCAAGTTAAGGATGCCTTGTTGTGCGCCCAATTGGGAACTGCCAATATTTGCCAAGTTACTTGCCGCAGCATTCTGCAAGCCCGCCGCAGATTGCATGTTTTGGTTAGCTGTATTAAACGCGGTGTTGTACCCCTGCCCAACTAAGTTTGACATAGCCAGTTGGTTAGCTTGGTTTTGCAGAGCGTTTTGCACACCCATACGTGACCCACCAAAAGCTCCGGCTTGAGCAGCTTGCGCTTGGTTTGCAGCTTGCTGTTGTCCTTGTTGTTGCGATAGCAATTGCATTTGCGGCGCTAAAGAAGCTTGCAAGTATGGGTTCATGTATTGCTGAACCGCATTTGGATCGGTAGCTAGTTGCCCGTAATTGCCCGCTTGCGTAGCCAAATTTGTAGCAGTGCCAAACTGACCGGGCATCTGCATGGTTTTAGCCGCATTTTGAACTTGAGTTTGCAGAGGACTAAAGCCAGCTACCGCAGCTTCAGCAGCTTGTTGCGGGTTAGTCAAATTACCCTGCGCATCGTACGTACCGCCGTAGGCTTGGTACGGCTTTACCCCATTGATGTTGTAGCTTGTTTGCATCTGCGGAGTACCATCCGCATTCATAACAGGGTTGCCGCTAGAATCTAAAACAGGTGTTTGCGTTGGGGTAGTGTTAAATATTTGCTGCGTAGCACCGCCAAGCATTCCCTCAACTTGAGGACGCAACCAATCCGGAATGGTAGTTTGGGTAATAGTTTGTGAAGTGGGTGTCCCACTGCCGCCGCCACCGCTCATAATAGTACCTCGACTAAAGTATTTCTAGGTTCAAATTTGTAGCGCTTCCAAAGGCGCACGATGGCGGGTCTGCCATATCCTTGAATTTTAGTCGCGCCACGCACTTTTAACAAATCGGAAAATTGACTAAACGTCTCATCACTGGAAATTAATTTTCCGCCAATAGCAGTGACAAACGCTACCCGGTGCAAGGGGTAGTTAATAAATGACACGGTAGCTGCCCCGTGGATAGCACCTTCATCATCCACAGCAACAACTAACAACCATTGACCCGATGTCAGAAACGCTTGGATGTGCTCAGTGTTGTAACCTGCTGCCCAGTCGGGAAAATCGCCCCCCTTCTTCATTGCTTCGTCAATGAAGGGCTTAACCATAGGCCAGACCTGCTGGATATAGTTGGTATCGACTGGGCGTATATGCAGAGTCATCGGTGAATTACGGTTGTGGATTTTGGAAAGGGCTTGTCATGCCAAAAATATTTTGGCTATTAGGCTGCATATTCGTCGTAGGAGCTTGCGGCTGTATGTTGTCTTGTTGCAAAAATTGTTGAAATTTTTGTTGGATTGTGGGGTCTTGCATCATGTGGAACATATCGCCCATACCGTTATAGCCACCGCCAAATCCCTGTTGCCCGCCATAACCACCAAAGCCTTCATTCATTCTTTGACCGCCATAACCGCCATATCCACCATACCCGCCAAAGCCTCCGCCCATCCCTTGACCACTAAATCCCTGTTGCCCGCCATAACCGCCAGAGAACGGACTCTGCATTTGGGGCAAACTTGTGTTTTGTTGATTGCCATAACTATTCCCCGTAGAGGGATTAGTTTGCGTTGTTCCGGGAGATCCGCCGCCTTGTGCCATGATACTTCCTTATGTTGGCAAGAACTTGCTTGCGTTAATTTGTTTACCTTGCTTTGGGTTTCCCGTACGCGCTTTGCGTACTTTGTCCATCATGTCGTACAAGTGTTTTGCACCTGCATCGGTCGAACCATTACCCAAGTGGGAAACAACATCGGCGGGTACAACAAATTCTCCATCTGCTAAACGTGCAGGTTGCTTACCGTCAATGTGAGCAGGAATGCTGTCGCTCATACCGTCACCGGGGCCTTTGAGCATTTGACCACCATCAGAATAACCACCGAGCGCGCCGCCGTGAGAGAACTCTGATAAATGCTCAACACCATGCAACATACCAAGTGTGCTGCGCAACGCGCCGCTACGAGAAGACCCATGCGATAAACCCCCACCGGCTAAAGCGGCAATACCGCCGTCTGCATACTGTGGAACATAAGCAGTATTATTAAAAGTAGTAGGGGTAAATGTTGCAGGGTTGTAATTAAATTTGCTCAACGGGCCAGTGTATGGTTTTTGCCCGGGAACTCCATAACGATTGCGGTCAGCCAGCATCAAAGCACCAAGGCCAGCACCGCCACCCAACATAAGTTTTTGAGTGGTAGACAAGTTACTAAACTTATCACCTAGTTGCGACAAAATGCCGGGAGATTGTCCTGCTTGCGTAGCAGCGTTGTTGGCAATTTGTGTAGTAGCCGCCATATTAGTAGGATCGGCGCTGATTGCGGAAGCGCTGCCTTGGGGTACGGGATTACCAAAAGAGTCAAACGAGGAACCACCCGCTGCAATATCGGGGGCAGCAGCCATAGGATTTATCGCACCTGCATTAGATGCCCCGGCTAACAAGTTTGAAGAAACATCTCCAGCAACCCCGGGAGTAGCGCCAGCAGTGGCTCCAGCAGTAGTAGCACCAGCGCTACCTAAAGCACTACCAAGTCCACTAAAAGCAGCTCCACCAAGACCACCAAGAGCTGCGCCCATCAAGTCTTGTTGTAAATTACCGCCTTTAAGCGCTGATACTCCCCCACCGATAGCGGCGCTGAGCAGCATTGATTCACCAATTCCGCCATCCATGATAGTTCCTTTACGGTTTAATTTTTAACACGTTATTAGCAGACGTATCATAATAAATAGACCCGCTGCGTAGGTTAGCCAAATCTGCTTGTGTGGGCAAACTTGTAGTAAATTCGTTTAAGTTGTTAGGATTAGGCGCAATAAATGCTAAGCCTGACACCACGTTTGCAGCCCCCACGTTTTGCGACGAGGCTGTCATAGGTCCATTATTATCCAATTGATTAAAGTAAATGCGAAGTATCTGGATGAGATTGTTCATCCATACCTGATCGTATTGGATGGGTGGTGTTTGTAGGCGCGGTGCTACTACATTTGTATTAGCCATTAAGCCCTCCGTCCATCGGCACGAACATCAATTCTAGGCACGCCAATTTGCCACTGCGTACCCAAAGTATTTGACCCCACAACCATTGCCATTTGACGACCACGCACGCGAATGTTGATTTGGGGCGTGAATTGTTGCGTTTCGTAAAACGGCGTTGCGTTTGAGTAAGCTTGGGTACTGGTAATTGTAGGCGCTGGTACGTTGATTGTATACGCCGCTCCGGGATTTTGGCGAGGCCAAATTGTCATATAACAAGCAGGGTTAGAAGTATTAGAGCCATTAAACGATACGTCAGGAATCATCCGCCAAGCAAAACCGTAGCGGTCACCATCGCCAATGTCAAAATCCCCCGATTGGATATAAGACTGAATAGCCGTTGCGGGCGTTGTTGTTCCGTCATCAACCCCACTTTCTTGGTAGATCAGTGTCCCGTTGGTTCCAGAAGGTGAGTAGCCAGCCGACATTGGGCCGTTTCTAAGTAAACTATAAGTCCAAGCTGTACGCCCAGCCACATACCCCGCTGAACTACCTGCGGGTAAACCATTAGTATTTCCATAAGCCCAAGAGTGATCTAAGTAGTTGTAGATCACATAGCTGTCAATCGTGCTAGACCCAGCAGAGCAATAGAACCACCAAACTTCACTAAAACCCTCATTCAAAGCAGCAAAGAACTGCGATGATTGACCAAGGTTAATGTTCTCATACACATACTTCCGCATGGCGCTGGGTAGAGTCTGCACCGTACCGTTGTAGTAATAAAATTTATCAACCCCCATCCAATATGCAGTGTTACTCGCAATCGCTATGCAATTTTGCGATAGAACAGATATGTTAGACCCCATGATCTGGAAGCCCCACACATATGGTGGTCCAAGGTATTGTTGCGAGTAGATGGCGGTATCCGTGAACACCAAAATCTGTTGTGTTGTTTGGATGGCTGCTACGATAGCAGACCCATTACTCAACCTGTAGTTACCTGCTTGGTTGGTCGCTGAAGGGTTCCATACTAAGATATTTTCTTGGTCCGACCATGACACAAGCATAGGATCTTGCACTCCGTCGCCCAGATTGTCCGTACCATAAGCGATGACAAACCGTGATTGGTCAGAAACCAAAACATAGTTGGCCTCAGTTGGACATGCTGAAACAGAAGTGGTAATTGTTTCCGTAATAGAGGGCGTCAAACTACCAGTTTGGCTAGCTGCTGCAACTCCAGACAAAGCAAAAGTTGTTGTTGGTACTGATGTATATACGGGCCCAGTTGAGCCTACTGTAGTCACACCTGTAAGACCAATAGATACAGATCCACCACCAGAGTAATTAGTTTGATACTGGCCTACACCGCCCGTAGAACCACCAATATACGCAGTAACTGTCACGCCCGAAGGAATACCTGCGCCAAAGACGTTAGAACCAATCGAGATAGACCCAGAACCTACAGCTGTAATCGTTAGTATCCCGTTGATGGTATTGAACGATCCAGAGAACGTAGACGAGTCGGTTAGCCAGTATGCAGTCCCGTTCTGCGTATTGTTGTTTAATGGTGAAATCTGCTGACCACGGTAATAGATACTTGGATTGGAGTCATTCGACACCCAGTAATAAATACCACCATTACGCTGGTTAAAGACCAGATTCTCACCGTAGTTGGATTGGCTCCACAACTGTATTGAGCTGTTGTAATAACTAATTGAGTAGCCCCAGCCAGTAGACGAATTCCCGGGGTTGACACCGCCCCAACCACCTGCGCCCCAGCCAGAAGGAGGGATGTATACGTTATTGTTAGGGCTAACTTGGAAAGCACCTTTGCAATTAGACCCGCCGTTTCCAGAATCGCCAGAAGTTGCAGCTACAGACGCCACAATAGTGAACGACGTGTTATTGATAACTGTTTTTATCTGGAATTCAGCATTTAAGATAGCAGCCGTAATGTTGCCGCCCAGACCCACTGCCCCGCTAAAAGTAACGAAGCCACCGTTTTCTAAAGTTACTGCTGTCCCGCATGTAACAGTAAGGGTAGACGATCCAGCCGTGGCTGCAAATGTTACTGATACAGCAGAAGCAGACAAGCTAATTGGGGTTACATCATTGAAGTAACCGCCCTGACTACCTTGGATGTAGTACTTTAGGCTTGTCCCAATACCCAAGAGCCGCAACCCTTGGAGGGAAGCCCAGTTAAAAAGAGAGCGAGCTACACCCCAGAACTGACCATCTGGCGGCTGTAATGTAGCGTTACTTGTACCAGTATCTAAAACCCAACCGCCGATCTTTTCCGCAACGCCAGAACGAAACCGGACATTGTTTCCAGCAAACCAAGTCTGCTTATCACCAAGCGCAGTGGTTTCTTTATTAATACCCGGCTGAAACTGGAGCTTGATGAGTGGCATGATTAAGCGAGTACGTCAAGGGCCTGCTGCATCAAAGCAACACGGTTTTCTAACCCGAGTGTACCCCCATTGATACGCTTTGTCATCTGTTCTACATCGTTGGCATCGGCTAACTCATTGAGACCGTGGTGTTGCCAGAACCAGCCAGCAGAAAGACATGCGCCCTCGGGCGTAGATACATAGTCAGGGTTATTCACCAAGTCAACACCAATGGCCTCACCGCAGGTGCGGTATCCACTTTTGCCAGTCAACTGGATTAGACCCCTGCCACGGTAGCGAAACCCATCTCCAGACTCAGGACCCCCGTTGCCCATGCGGTGGGCGTATGCAATGTCGGCAATCATCTGCGGGTTATGCGCACACTCTTGGGCCGTCTCATGATTGAAGTGGCTGGGCCAAACCCGCATTAGGCTCTCAGCCTTGTAGTTCAGATTCTCTTCCAAAAACTTGAAATGCTCCGACTCATGGGCGCATTGCCCAATGAAGCAAGCTTGGCGCAAGGGGGTATTAATTTCAAATCGCTCAAACGTATCGTTCAACGGCTCAAGCCAAGACTCGTGAATACCCAGTTGTTGCAGTTCATTTTCTGTCATTTTCAGCCGCCTTATTAATTACTTCTTTGATGTTGTTGTAGGCGTCAACGCAGGTGTTGAGCCTTCGGATGGCGTCGTCCCCCCGGTGGGTGAGGGCGACAAGATTCCCAGCAGTTCTCGGGTCAAGTTCGGTGTATCCTTTGTCACTTCCGCTGGTAGGTCCGGAACCCGAGGACAATTCGCTACTACTGGTTGTTGGGATGCGCAAGCGCAAAGCGCCAGTGGCAATAGCAGCGTCAAGCTTTTGAGACTTCGTTGCAGCATTTTGTTTCGCCTTTACAAGTTGGGTTGACAGGGTGTTAATCTTGGCTTGGGATTCCTGATCCTTCTTAGCCGTCTCTTCGTTGGCCTTGGCTACTTGCGTAGCCACTTCAGTTTCTTTCTCCGCGTAGCCGTTGTGATGCCCGTAAAAATAAGAGCTGACAACCACAATGATTGCGACAAGGACTTCAATAAGTAGTGTGCTCATAGCTCGGGCCTTGCTGTAAATTTAACGGTTTCAGTTGCCGCAGGTTTATTAATCTGTAGACCAGTCGGTGCAGCGGGCTTCTCGGTTATGGTTATTTTTTCCGCTACTGGACCGGGGCACGGAGCAGGTGGATGGTATTGGCTAGTCTGGGGGCCTTTATCAAACACTCTGGTCAGCACGCCAGCCAAGAACGCTACCATCATTTTAAGAATTTCAACCAATGCTTTATCTGCTGGAGCCATGCCGACCATAGGCTGCTCGACAAAATTGAGATCATAAAGGATGCTAAGCATGGCAAAGCCAAACACAGCAAAAAGCACCAGCCCGCCAATAAATCTAAGTCTGGCATCTAGTTCCTCCGCTGTGTAGCGTTTACTTTTCGTCACGGTTGATCTTTTGAAGCATTGCCGGGCAAGTTTCTGTAACTTCGCAAAGAGGTGGTTTGCATTTGGCGTCTTGCCAGTGTTTGGGATCTTGGCACTCATATCTATAGCGGTCGTGACAGCCGCTAAGACTTATGGTGATGAGCAGGGCGGCTATTAGTTTTTGCATAGTCCACTGCCTCCTGAACAAAATAAAACCCAACAACACCCAAAACTACCACCAGCACTACAACGAGTGCGGCTATGAAAAACTCTTCTTGCTCTTCCTTCTGCTTCTTGGCCCGATCCTTGGCAGCTTGTTCAGCAAACTTGTCGGCCTGATCCATCTTGCCAGCCCGTTCAAGAATCTTGTTCCAAACATCAACCTTGCCAACCTTCATGAACTCAAGTTGGTAGTGGGCTTTGATTTCTCGAACCTTATCCAACTCCAACTCAATCTGCATGGCAATTTCCATGTTTGATGCGTTGCCGGA
>JGI26470J50227_1000319_pt1 | contig 21079 bp, 29 predicted proteins | sample FreactTroBogLake_FD_50227 | JGI IMG/M metagenome (IMG submission 50227) | reverse complement strand
CCTTTTACAACTGGGTTCATCTTTCATTCGCCTAAGTAATTTTTCTAGGTGCAATTATTTAATAATGCTGGTAAAAAGACACTTATTACTAACCCTTATATATATATTACTTTTAGTTATATAGAGAAGTTAGCTATATAACCATTGGATAGAAAGAGAGAAAAGATGAGCCATCAGCCACAGAATGCAGTCTATGACGTCCTGATCGCTGGAGGCGGAGCGGCAGGATTAGGGCTTGCTGCAAGCTTGAAAAATCGCGATCAAGCGCTAAAAGTCGGCGTCATAGAGCCATCTGAAGTTCACTACTATCAACCCTCCTGGACCTTGGTCGGCGGGGGCGCATTTAATGTCAGGGATAGCAAGAGAAATACTAAAGACGTTATACCCAAAGGCGTCACCTGGATTAATGACAAAATAACTGGCTTTAATCCAGATGCCAATGAAGTTAACGTTGCACGTGGCGGACCTATCAAATACAAGTATCTCGCTGTAGCAACTGGATTGAAAACAAATTGGGACGCTATCACTGGCTTGATAGACACTATTGGAAAAAATGGTGTGACATCAAACTACAGTTATGACTACTCTCCTTATACATGGGAGCTAGTCAAGAACATGAAAGCTGGCAAAGCAATCTTTACTCAACCACCAATGCCAATTAAATGTCCGGGTGCCCCACAAAAAGCAATGTATCTATCTTGCTATGAGTGGGAACAACAGGGCAATCTCAAAAATATAGAAGTTGAACTCAATAATGCTGGCGCAGCTTTATTTGGTGTAGCAGATTTTGTACCACCGCTAATGGAGTACGTTAAAAAATATAACGCCACATTAAATTTCAATTGCAATCTCATCTCAATCGATGGACCAAACAAGAAGGCAATATTTGCAGTAAAAGATGCTGAGGGTAATTCCACGCAAATAGAAAAATCATTCGATATGCTTCACGTTGTTCCGCCACAAGGACCCCAAGACTGCGTCAAGGGCAGTCCAATTGCCGACTCGGCAGGTTGGGTAGAGGTTGATCAATTCACTTTACAGCACACTCGCTATCCAAATATATTTGGTCTAGGTGACTGCTGCTCATCACCCAATTCAAAAACAGCTGCCGCAGCTAGAAAACAAGTCGTTGTAGTTGCCGAAAACTTATTAGCCCACAAAAATCAACTAACAATGCCTCTCAAATATGACGGTTACGGCTCGTGCCCCCTCACTGTTGAGAGAGGAAAAATTGTGCTTGCGGAATTTGGTTTTGGGGGCAAACTTTTACCTACCTTCCCATGGTTAATCAATCCTTTAAAGGCGACCAAGCTTGCGTGGATCTTGAAAAAAGATGTGCTTCCTTGGCTCTATTGGAATGCAATGCTCAAGGGTAGAGAATGGTTAGCCAGACCGTTTGAAAACTAAGTAATGGAGCATTTTTTTCTCGCACCAGCCTTAGGCATTTTTATAGGTGTCTTGATGGGGTTAACCGGAGCAGGCGGTGGAATACTCTCTGTTCCGCTATTGGTATTTGCTTTTCATATGCCAATTTCTGAGGCAGGACCAATAGCTCTATCCGCAATTGCCCTATCTGCAGGGGTTGGAGCAATTATTGGACTGAAAGAAAAGGTGCTGCGCTATAAAGCAGCGATGTTTATGGCTGTATTTGGCCTTATTCTTTCCCCTATTGGATTATGGGTGGCACAACGCGCGCCAAACACTCCGATGTTGTTGATGTTTAGTGGCGTGTTAATTTACGTTTCCACAAGAATGTTTATGCAAGCAACTCAGACTATCGCTGGAAATGCGCCCGTTCTACAAAAACCTCCTCCATGTCAATTGGATATGTCTATTGGCAAATTAATTTGGACTGTTCCCTGCGCTAGGTCTCTCATGTTTGCTGGTGCATGCGCTGGATTCTTATCAGGTTTACTTGGCGTTGGTGGAGGCTTCATCATCGTTCCCTCCCTCAAAAAATTTACCGACCTTCCGATGAAGGCGATAGTGGCAACGTCATTGGGTGTTCTGGCCATCGTCTCGGCTGGAGGNGCATTTGTATCTCTAGTCACAGGTATATTAGATTTATTAATCGCAATTCCCTTTGCTATTGGCTCACTAATAGGCTTATTAGCTGGCAAGGTATTAGAGAAAAAAATTAGTGGGCCAAGAGTCCAGCAAATTTTTTCTGTCTTTACATTTTTAGTTGCACTTAGTCTTATCTATAAATGTTTTATTTAACCTGGAGAAATATATGAAACCAACCCGTCGTCAATTTATGATCTTGTCTGCCGCTGGTGCCTGCACTTTGGCATTGAACGGTAAAGTTCAAGCTCAAGCTATGGTTGCAGAAACTGATCCACAAGCTGCTGCACTCGGCTATAAAGCGGATGCCTCTAAAGTAGATAAAGCAAAGTACGCCAAGTATGCTGCTGGTCAACAGTGCAACAACTGCGCTTTGTTCCAAGGCAAAGCTGATGCTGCTGCTGGTGGTTGCTCATTATTTGCTGGCAAACAAGTTTCTGGCAAAGGCTGGTGCTCTGCTTACGCTAAGAAAGCTTGATTTTTAATACAAATAACAAGCTGCTTCGGCAGCTTGTTATTTAAAACCAGAACTTTTAAGCAATTCATCAAATCTTCTCCACAAACTAGCATCTGGATTAGACGAATACCGCTGTTACTTAAGGAACACTCAAAAGCTTGAAATCCGACCCTCAGATTCGAACTTTGCACTAAAAAGCAATCACACAGTTATTTTTGTAGCTTTGTAGTCCATTGATTTATATGGGTTTTTAAAGAGCCACAACTTCTTTTAATCCGTTGCTCGCCAACTGCAGATATACGGACTAACGATCCATTAATCCCTGAATGACTCTTATCGACCCAAAGCAGAAACCAAAGAAAAACCACCCGAAGGTGGTTTTGGCGTCTCTTGGTGGCCCTGTGCGAAATCGACCAGGGCCGAGGATACTTAATCCTTATTTACCAATTGCGGCGCTATTTTGATTTAACTGCTGATTCAAAACATTTTGTTCAGACTTCGTAATGTGACCACCATTTTGTGATGCCATGTCACGCTCTTCTTGGCGGATATTTTTATCATTCTGTCTTAGGGCTTGCGCTTGTGACTTAGTAATTTCCCCGCTCTTGACTTCATTGGTAATGCGGCGATTTTGATTTTCAAGGCGCTCGTTAACTTGAGCTCTACGAGGATGATTTTGTTCCCACTTAGTATTTTCAGCATGGCTTGATATACCAAAGCCTACTAATACAGAAACTAGAGCTACAGAAGCATAGAATTTTGAATTCATATTACCCACCTTTCTCGTTGTTCTAACAATATAACGCTGAGAGAGAATCGGGGTTGACATATTTGGAGGCCTTGATCTTATTTCCTATTGGCCCCATAAGTCTTATTTAGATAATCCACAATTACAGGAACCTCTTCATCTGTAATGGGAGCCTTAAAGACATTTTTCATTCTTAAAACCTGAGCATTCCAATAGCCTACGCCTGTATTTGGCGGTTGATACTCGGCATAGTGGGCTGAATGGCAAGTGGAGCACTTTTGTAAAGTAAGCTCATAGCCCGGCAAGTCTGATGGTCTCCATAAAACAGTATCAGCTGGTAACTCAATTGTTTTAGCTTGTGCCATTTGCGCCAAAGCAAGAGCGGATGTAAGAAGAATTAATTTTTTCATATTCCTCTCCTTAAACCGCAGTAACTTTAACGGTTTCAACAACATTACGCATATAACCAGCAGGCATCCAACTTGCGGTCATAGGCTGAACTTGACCAGCATGATTAAAGGCTCTAACCCTTAAGTCCAATGTGCCTTTTTGTTTTGGCGTAAATTCAACGCGCCACTCTCTAAATGAGAAGCGCCCAAGATCTTGACCTAATCTTGCCTCAGTCCAATTTTGTCCGTTATCTTGAGAGAACAGTACTTTCTTGATTCCATAGCCAGCATCAAAAGCAATACCCCTTGCTTGCACTGGCTTTCCAACTGTCACGATACTGCTATCAGTAAAGTTAGTGATGAATGAGCGAATCGTAAATTGATTAATTGGAATCGTTTTAGAAGGGGCCGTTCCAGGTGCAACGCAATTACAGTCATTATCGGGAATGCGATAAGCAGGATTCATCCAATAGCCGTTGTATACATCATCTACCACTTTAATTTCACTAAGGTGTTTAACCCAGTAAGTGCCGTAATAGCCGGGCACAATTAATTTAATTGGATAGCCATTTAAGAAGGGAATATCTGTTCCATTCATTTGATAAGCAACCATGACGTTGCCATCCATGGCATGGTCAATATCTAAGCCTTTTACAAAATCAGAATCACTTGGCAATACTGGCTGATCCAAGCCATTAAATGTAACTTGCTTAGCCCCACGACCAGGATTGGCCGCCTTCAAAATATCTTTTAAGGCAACGCCAACCCAAGCGGCATTACCCATCGCGCCATTGCCAAGTTGACCGCCATTGACTCTAGGCTCAAATAAGCCGCGGCTATTTCCAGAGCATTGATTAACCGCAACAATACGTTGGGATGGAAAGTTTTTCTTTAAAGACTCTAAAGAGATTTCTAAAGGCTTTTCAACATTGCCGCCCACCTTTAATCGATACGTATTTGGGTCAATGGAGGTTGGAATGCCAGCCATGTGGTAACGCACAAAGAATTCATCATTTGGCGTAATGACATGATTGTCGTAATACTTAAAAGGTGTCTCTAATTGCGGTGGCCTTGAGGTCAGCACAATCATGGGCTTCTTTTCGGGAAACGCCATGAGCTCACGCTCGCCATAGGCAATAGGCAAATTCGTTCTTTCTGCCCCCAAAGCCCAGGATGGCAATAAAGAACTGGCCCCACCAGCCAGTGCCGCTGTAATGACCTTACGTCTATTGGTAAAGTTCTCTGAATTCATGGATGTCTCCTCCACAGTATTTTTGGCTCAAATAAGAATATCTACTTTTACTCAAGGAGGCTTTAGTAGTAACCCTCGGCACCTCCAAAATATATCGCTTAAACAACAATTCAAAGAGGGCTTGGCTTTCTGATGAGCATATTAGCCAATTGATCAGCAACCTCTGACCATTCCGAATCCTCTTCTTTTGCCTCAATCAAAAACGCCTTTTGATCTGGCGCCCAATAAATGGCATCCGTAAGAACGGATCCAGGCTTCAATTGATGTCTTTCTATAAAACGTTCCATGTGAATCTTTTGCGATGAAAGCCCTAACTGCTCAAACAGCTCTTCTAAAGTTCTATTATTCAAACTCATCGAATTTCTCCTTTACCAGTATTTAAAGGGTCTTTCAGCATCTACGTCTCCACCCAAAGCCCTCATCTTCATTTGGCAATATGGGCAGGTCAGCCCATCCCACTCAGACAGATGATTGCTAGAGTGGCAACTCGTGCAAACCGGCGCCTTACTAATTTCAGTATTAATACTCCCCGGGTGTGCAACCGTATATGCATCGATGGTTGCACAAGAGTTACAAACCATTACCACCCTAGACGAGTGAAGCCCCACCTCTCTACCTATACCGCTAATACATTCAAACCTGCATGCACGGCACTGGAATTTATATCTAGCCATAAGCGTTTCCTTAGCTCTTTTTAGACTGAATGGCTAGACGCCTCATGTGAGCATCTTGAATGAGTAGTTGCCTCTCCTGATTGGCAACGCCAATGGTGATCTTTCTAGAAATCAGATCTGCATAGACGCCATCAATTTTTTTAAAGAACTCGGAGTAGAGTGATGTCATTTCAGGAGTCAAACCTTCTAGTGCAATGGGTCGACAAGAATTTGCTTCAACCAAGTAATTGGCTAATGCCTTTGCTTGTTGATCCGTTAATTTATCGGGAGAACTAAAGAGGGCCTTGGCATGCGGGTTATTTCTTGTGACAGATATGATCTGGCTATCAACCAAAAGGGCATCAGCACTTTGATTGCTTTTAACAATACAGTCGTTAAGTCGCTTTGCCACAGAATCAGAATGAACTGGCGCTGGAGCTGGCGCAGTCATTGGCGATGGTGATTTAGCAACTTGTACTGGGTTATTTGGCGCAACATTTGTCGCGCATCCACTTAGGAAAACAATCCCAATCAAAGTGAGTTTGAATATATTTTTCATTGATTTTTCCAATTCGATTATTGATAGACAAAATCAGCGCGGCGATTTTCTTTGAATGCCGCCTCGCTCTGGGCTGGGTTAGCTGGTTTTTCTTTTCCAAAGCTCACCGCCTCTAGCTGAGATTCACTGACGCCTTGAGAAAGTAGCGCCTTCTTAACGGCTTCTGATCGTTTTTGACCCAAGGCTAAGTTGTATTCAGCAGTTCCGCGATCATCAGTATTGCCCTGAATAATTACAGAAGCTTTTTGTTTTTGAAATGCTTTCAAGTAAGAAGCATGTGCAGAGATAGTGGAGGCATATTTTGGATCTAATGTATAGCTATCAAATTCAAAATAGATTGAACGTTTGCCATAAACGCTAGACTTGGGATCGCTGATTGGATCGTACGACAAAGAGCCGCCAGCATTAACAGTAGCAACGCTATTAGCATCATCTAACTTCACGCTACTACAGGCTGAGACAAATAAAACGAGAATTGCCAAAGGCAATACTTTTAAAAACTTATACATGGTGTAATTCCCCAAATGTGGCTACATCATTAGCCAACTAACGAAATGAGGATGCCCCTAAGAGCACCTCTTACCTAAGAAAATTAGGCGTTAGCTTTGGGTGGTTTAAATGCTGAGTCTGGGAAGTTTTGCGTAAACAAAGCCTCATTTGTTAAAACAAATTTATGCTTAGTTAATGTTGGAAGAAAAACAGTAATTCTAGTTTCGCTAATATTTGCAGTTACATGACTCATAAGATACATGGTATGTACCTGCTCTTTGTCGTCTGCTGAATCAGAGCTATTGTGTGCTTGCTGTGTCATTGTGGCATTACTGTAGCTACCAGCAAGCTCTGCCCGCTCAATTGCCGCTTGAATAAAAATACTTCCTGCCGCCGCCTTAAATGCAATCAAGGTGAGGCATATCAAAAGAACGAGCGTCTTACTCCGAAGTAGCATGGCTCAAATTCTATACCCGATTACCAATTTTGTCATTTTAGGTGACATCTCTTTATAAGACCATATGAAAAACTGCCCGAAAGTGGTTTTGATGACTCTTGCTAGCTAGGGCGGAATCGACCCACCGACACAGGGGTGTTTAATCTTGTGTTCTGCTGACCGCTATTGGCCGAAAGCAGCCGTTCAACTGAGTTCTAAACCTCCCTCTCAAAATGCGGCACATCCACAATGCTTTTGAAATTCCCACCCCACCTGTTCTTGGGACTTAGGCTCTCCCAGTATTCGCCAACCGTACGGATGAGTTCCTTATCCCAAACAAGCCTTCCATTCCAGAAGAAGTTCAGATCGATAGCGCAGCGTCTTAGATGATTGCTATTCATCGTTCGAGATCTACCGGTTTTGAAGTAAATTTGTTGTTGCTCTGGTGAGCGCCAGAGCTCACCTCCAGTAATGACCCACCCTTCTGCTGTTGCAAATTGAATAAGCCTGCTGACGTCGATTAGAAAGGCTGCTTGCTCCGTTACTAGGCTGCTCATTGCTCTTCTTTTTTCTTTGATCCATGCATGCGCATTTCAAAAATCTTCTCGACTGATCTACCGCCAAAGTAAGCCAGCATGACTAGCTGGCCCCACTCGCCAAGGAGCTTTACATAGGCCTCATTGATATCAATACCCATGGCTGAGAGCAGGGCGAACAATAGATAGGCTGTCAGGATGTAAACCAGCGTTCCCGGTCTGATGTTCTTCGATAACTTGGAGTCACTACCCATGTCGTATTGCCAGCGATTAGTGGCGTTATCCTGCGAGGCTCGATGCATCTCCGCTAAAAGTTTGGATTCTTCTATCTCGAGCTCTTTCTGCTTGAGTGTGTATTGCAGTAGTAACTGCTCTTGCTCAATCTCTAGCTGCTTAAGCTTGATGAGGTCCTCCTGACTGGGGTTATCCGGAATACGCACCCCAATCTTGCTCTCAATGAATTCCTTACCTTTGGCTTGGACCGCGCCCGCAAGTAGACCAAGGCCATTGACGGCCAAGGTTTGGACTAGAGAGGTGATGATTGGAAGCATGTCATTAGCTCTTTTCTTGATGCTCGAAGGTATAAATAAGTATGGAAGTCCACCGCCCCACTACCGCCTAAGCTTTTAATTGGTGTTGGCAGTGGGGCGCAGTTACGCGCGCCCACACGCCATGGTTACTTCAACACCCGCAGCCGCACCCAAACACCTGCTGCTAGCGGTGGTCTTCCCTGCTGCTAGCGTTTCTTGGCTCCTTTAGTTTCAGATGGCTCTTGCTCAAGAGCCCCTTCTAGTGCCTTCTCTTGTACTGGGAGCTGACCTTCTTTCATCAAGCCTTCTACGATCTCCATGAGACGATCACCATCATCTTCACCAAACACTTTAGCTACGACCTCATGGCCATACTTAGCGCATAGGCGGTCGTACTCTTGCTCTGGAGTAATGGTGGTCTTTGATGGGCGCTCGAACACCGTGACGTTCTCGCGCCCAAACAGGTTACGAAGGATGTTGGTCTCATACGGAGGTACGAACACATGGATGGTTGTGAAGGCATCCCTGCGCACTACTGCTTCCACCTCCTTAATTTGGAAGTCACTATGAATAAGCTCTTTGTGGTTCATCTTGATTTCCCTTATTGAATAGCCAATACCGCATGGGCATTAGCACGTGAGATGGATAAAGCGCAGCGTAGGTTCACCATAGCGTACATAGCCAAGGTATCGTGCGGGCGGATTGGGGCAACGATGTCTAAGTCATCATCGCGAAGCTTCATAAAACGAGTGTTGAGGAAATAGCAACGCTTGCTCCACTCCACCGTTCTATTAGCCATGGCATCGAGCTCATCAAACTGCGGATCCCAAATGATCTCTACTCCCTTGAAGGCTAAGCCAGTGTTAACGCCTGCCCCTACGCCGGCATCGATGTACTTGGTCTCACCTGATCCAGCGATATGAGTCACTGTCACTTGCTTGCGATAGGTATCAATGAACTTACCACCCGCGATGATGAAATCCGGGCTACCGCCATGCTTAATACATTGGCGCCATGCGGTCTCCATCTCGCCTACTAAGTTACCTGGCGATGTTGAGGCAATGTCCTTGACGGCATAGTTACGCCAGTAACTTGCTTTGGCTCGATCGATTCCACCCACTGTGCCCGCATCAGGCGCTAGGCTGACTAGGCTATCTAGGCCAACTACTGCATCGGCGCCGTGCGAGCCGTCGCGGTGTAACTCTAAGTCCAGCTTATTGAGAAAGCCTTCTCTTAAGACTTCTAACTGCTCATCCAAGAGGTTGATCAATTGCACGCGTTCGTTGTATTCCAATTGGAAACCACGTGCCCCACCCTCACGCACTTTGATGCCGTTACTGAATAAGCGGTCATAGTCTATGTACAAGCCATCCACCGCTCTTCGCCATGGAAAGGAGGCTTGCTCAGTCGTATTACGTTTATTGAACTTGACCGTCTCCTCGCCAAAGGCCCAGCTAAAGTTACTTCCGTGTTCTTTGCGGATGTTCTCGACTACGTTCTGTTTTGCGCCCAATAAGCTTTTACGTCCTTCCATGAGTTTTTTAAGGAAAGGTCTCTCTACGGCGATTTGATCGACCGGTAGATTGCGTAAGTACTCATCTAAGGAAACCTTAGCTAACTCCTGCAAGTCTGTATTTGAAATTGGCATATGCCACCCCCATCAATATGTTTTGAAATTAGTTGGCTTCAATACCTGGTGATGGAGCGTGAACCCATCCATTGCTACGCTGCTAGTCGCGACTCTAGCTTTAACGCGGTGGCGTGAAGCACTGAGATTAATTATTAGGGCGGTAGACAAGGGTCTAGGATATTTGTGGGGTTTTTGTTGAACGAGTTGATCAAGTCGCTTTGGGTCTTTATGCCCAATGTGCCTTTCTGCCACCTTGGGCATAAATGAGCGTTTCCTTGGTCGTGGCCGTCAAGGGTTCGCAAGCCACCCCTTTGGGGCGCCCTTGACGGAATATTATTCGGGTGTAATTGGGTGTAGAAATGGGTAAATAGTGCTTTTAATGCCTCTAGAACAGTGATTTACCGCTCATTAATAGGGACTTTAATAGCTTGACTCTTTATTAAAGAATCCTTTAATATACATATTTACATTAAAGAGTTCTTTAATATGAACCGAATTAGCGGCACTTATGTTGTTACAACTACCCTTAGCGAATCCGTTAAGGCTTTTGTTCCCGCACCCCTGCCCCCCAAAGATCCTGCGCTCTCACCTGCCTGCTATGTAGAGCAAAACCAAGCGGCTGAGCTTGCATTGGCTCGCCTATCTGGCGTAACAGGTTTAGTGCCATCGATTGATTGGTTGCTCTATGGCGCTATCCGCAAAGAAGCTTTGCTCACCTCCCAGATTGAAGGCACTCAAGCTACCCTCACCGACTTATTTGATGATGAGGCTGGCTTAGATATTAAGAACGCTGATGACATTGAAGAAGTCACCAACTACATGCAAGCCTTTCGGTTTGTTAGAGAAAACTTGCGTGATGAGGCTGGTTTGCCTATTAGCGTTCGCCTTTTATGTGGCGCCCATCAATTACTTCTCAATGGCGTAAGAGGTACTGGTAAGCAACCGGGCGAGCTTCGTAAGTCCCAAAACTGGATTGGTGGCACAAGGCCGGGTAATGCGGTTTTTGTTCCACCACCAGCGGATGAAGTGCCTAGGCTTCTAGCTAATCTTGAGCAATTTATTCACAAGGAAGATGATGGTCTACCGCGTCTGGTTAACATCGCCCTCGCGCATGCCCAGTTTGAAAGTATTCACCCATTCTTAGATGGTAATGGCCGTATCGGCCGCCTGTTAATTGCGGCATTGATGGAATACTTTGACTTACTGCCAGAGCCCCTGATGTATTTGAGCTCTTACTTAAAAGAGCATCAAATGGAGTACTACCGTTTACTTGGCGCCATCAGAACTGATGGTGATTGGGAGTCCTGGGTTAGCTTCTTCTTGGAGGGTGTTACCGAGGCCGCTACGTCAGCCGAAAGAGGAATTATTGAAGTGGCATCCAGAGTATCAGCGGATAGGCGCTTATTGCTAGCATCTCAAAATGCAAGCCCTGCAAGCTTGCGCCTCTTTGAGTTACTGCCGATGATGCCGCGCTTTACGATTGATCGTATCAAGGCAGAACTAAAGACAACCTTCCCTACTGCGAATGCTGCCGCTAGAACTCTGGAAGGATTGGGAATAGTTACTGAGGTGACCGGTCAATCTCGCAACCGTAGTTTTAGCTATCAACCTTACATTGATTTGATTTCAAAATAAGGTTGATATCAAGATTGATATTTAGTTAAATTCCCATATTGCCTAGGTGCTGAGCAATACGGTCCATCGGTTGCTCAGAGCTAGCTACTGGCGCGCCCAATGTTGCTGTTCGCGCCCGTATGGGCTGAGGCTGAGCCTTAGGTTGATAAGTCTCAGCCTTTGACTTGGACCAATCTGGCGCAGACAACCCAATCGAGTTGTAAATTGAATCAATCACAGGCCACCACTCAGAAGCCTGATTGTTTTGCACGAACACATTCATATAGAACGGGTCTTGCATGTACTTCAGAAACAATACTGACTTGTGCGTGTGATCAATCTCATCCTCCCTAGTTGATAGGTACTTGAGCATCTCTTTTTTAGCCTCATCTACAACGCTAAATAGCTTAGGCTTTAGATATCGCTCGGCTGCATTCTGTGGCGGAGCCTGTCGCTTAGCACGCTCTTGTGTATCTAGGATGCTGCCAACTAACTCACCTTCAACCTGGTAGCCATGCACTTCATCCAATAGCTTCTCAACCCTCGCTTTAAGAGTTTGGTTTTCTTTTGTAAGATCACGATTGGTATTGATGATCTTCTGAAATCGATTCTCACTGCGAGCTGATTGTGGAGCTTGCTCATGATTCTCTGGGAGCTCTTCAGCACCCGACAGAATTCGGTCAATAAGCTCTTTGCCACTTTCTACTTGCACCTCTGGCTGCGGTGTAGTTTCTACAGTGAGAACAGCAGGTGCTGGCATCAGCGCACTCATGTCATAAGCAGCTGGCAAATCTGTCTTAAGGTCTTCGCTTGCATCCACAGCAGGTATTGATGCTGGCACATGAACGGCGCCCTTCACCATTTGTAATACTGACTCTTCAGTCTCTAACTCCTCCAGCTCGTCTAGATCCTCAAGCGCTTTCGATGTCGCTACTGACTTTGGAGCTTCTGCCTTAGATTCGTCTGGAGCTTTACTTAAATCATCCAACAACGCTGTAGCCTGGGCCTGCTTTTGGTTTTGACGCTCTTGCTCTTGCTGCTTTGCCAATAGCGCAGCAACTTCAGCGGCAGCTTGTGCAGCTACTTCCTTCTCCTTTTTTTCTGCAAGCCTTCTTTCTAGGTCTTGCTGGCGAGCTAATCTAGCAGCCTCCTTGGCTGCAATGACCTTGAGCCGCTCTTCTTCTTCACGGGCTGATTTTTCCGCAGCCTTGCGCTGCTTTTCTTCTTCGGCAGCTTGTCTTGCTTTGGATTGTTCGGCTAATTCAATGGCGCGATCTTCCCTGGCTTTATTGCGTCTTGCAGCTGATTCGGCCGCATGTTTTTCATAAGCCTCCTTTTCTAGGCGCTCACGCTCTCGCTTGGCTTCACGGTCTTGTACCCGCTGAATAGCACCGCTATTAGTCATCACTCCAGAACTAAAGTTTTTCACTTCTTGCATCTGCTGTCTCCTCTTTTGATTGTTGTTCTGTACTGCGCTTGTCTCCACCCATTTGCCACATCCGATTCATTAATAGATCACTGTTGATATCTACGTATCCCTGCGCTTGTTTTTCTACGTTCGGTATAAATAGATTTGAATCGATACGATCGTCATATCGCAAGAGAGTCTCTTGTAGGAGATTACGGATATGTTCGTAGTCCATGCCTCTTGCTTGTAGGTTCTGCATCTGGATGGATAGATTTGTAATCATGGGTAAAACTTTGAGCCAACTCTCTTTATCTTCTATGCCATCTGGTGCGCCGGTGGTGCCTGCTCTTATGCGTAGATCGACCATGTCAAAGATTCGGTCTTTGGTGAGTTCTGGCCAGTCATAGGTTTTCTCCATGGTCATGACGAGTTCGCCATTGATCATGGTGGTCTTAGTGCTTGGTGGCCCCATGTAGCGCTCTACCTGCTCTTTGGTGAGTTCTTGCAAAAGTACCTGGGCGCTATATTGGGCAATCTCTTGCAACCAATCTTCTATCTGGTCTTTGAATTCAAATACGCGCCCAGATAAGGCTCTTTGCAAGATGTTGGCTTCGGTAGCTGTCTTGGGTCTTACTACGGTGGAGCGCGCAGCATCTTGAAGGCCGGTGACCTGCTCCCAGTCATAACGTACAGCACTGGTGTCATAAACAATAGGATCGATCTTAGGATGGCCTCTAGGAATGATGACTTGGTTAAGAGGTTTGCCTTCAGTATCGACAATCGTGATCTCGCCGAATCTTGAATCAGAGTGCTTCTTAATGGTTTTTTCATTGATATCGGCAGAGGCTACCCATCCGGGTATACAGAGATCACGATGTTGGTTGAATCGATCCCTGGCTTCGTTGTGTTCGTCTTGCAAACGCTCGGTTAGATCCACTAGGCTTGGACCAACGAACTGACCATCGACTACTTGGTAAGGCAATAGAAAGAATGGGTACCAGCGCTCTCCGGCTCTTGGCGGTGAATAAGGCTCACGAAGCCACTCAGTCGCGCCCTCCACCATCGTATAAACACGCTGGGTAGCTCTATCCCAGATCTCTAGTACTGCGATTTGTTGATCATCAGTCACCGGGCCAGAACCAGCATTCATCTGCATCGAGGCTAAGCGTTTAGCCTTCTTGTGAGATGGTTCACCTTGGCCTGGTTGGTAGATCTTGGCATTGGCTAAGTTCTTTTTGTAGAGTGCTTCAGCCTGACCACGCTTCATGGGGATGATTTGGCAAATCCAGTCAGCATCGGTGTAATCCCAGAACTCACAGATAGATGGGTCGATGAGTAGATTTTCCGTGAGGACTCTGTCAATTACTAATCCTTCAGCGGATTGGACTTCTGACTGCTCCTGTAGTGACTTAATGAGCTCTTCTAGCTCTGCCCTCTTGACATCATGATGATGACGTTGGCTACCCTCTTGGAGGTCTCGCGCTAGTTCCTCTATAGCTAGGAGGTTTTCTTGAGCATCGTTAATACGGCTTTGGATATATACATCCTTGCTTGGGTCTCGCTGATACATCACTTTCAGAATTCCGAAGCTGCAGGTCAGCGCTGCCCTTACAGTGGACTTGGCTCGATTCTTTAATTGAGCATGCTCTAGGGCTCTATTGGTTGCCTTCTCCAATGTTTTGCAGAAGAGTTTAATGTCCGCGCCCGAGTGGGTGGGTGCTGTTGATATTTCTGGATTTCGTGCATACACGTTAGGCAGCACTGCGGAGATGGTTCCGTGTATGAGGTTGGCTCTCAGGCTATAGAAGTCTTTGCCAGTGGGATCTGCATTCCAATTAAAGCCAGCTACAGTGTTGCGATTGTGTCTTACGCGCTTATGGAATGTTGACCAGTGAGCGCGCGCATGCGTAATGCGGGCGGTCCATTTTTGTTGAAGGGCTTTGGAGTCTTGGGGCACATCCTATTTATAAGGCGAATGAGAACCTGAAAATCCTTTATCTTAAATAAATCTTGCTTCGCCCAAATGATAAATAACTGTATAGTTAACAAATCTAATATTAATAACGATATATGGCCAGCCGCTCCGAAAGACACATTCAATTTTTTGACTTGGTAATTAAAGCCTACTCAAGAAAAGAAGAATTCCAAAACTTTGATGGACTAACCCCTCCTTCTGCACTCAATCTATTTAAAGCCATTGAAGCAACCCACAAAAAAGGAAGGATCATTATTCCGATTGCAAAGGGGTATAAGTCCGTATATTTTCAAGACATCAAAATTTCTAAAGAGTATGCAACGCTATTAATTAACTTAAGTGATCGAGATGCAGCAGATCCAGCATTCTCCGACCCAGTTGCCGGCTCCAGAAGGTTTGCAAGAAGGCAGAAAGAGGAAGGCGTGGAAGGTTCCGCCCACGTAATCATCAAATTTCACCCTGGTAGACCTGACACCTATTCACTTGTACTAGAGAGCACTCCAGGCCTACCAAGCTCTAGAATCCAAAAATTTCTAAACCTATATCTGCGGAAAGCTAAAACATATTTTCCAGAAAAATTTGTCTGCGATGATCCAAGTGGAACAAGAGATAAAAACGGGGCATTTAAGAAAATCCCAATTAACGTTCGCATATTGTTATTGGGTCAACCATCGGACCAACTAACTAACGATATCAATAATGGCACCTTAAGTGGAATCGAAATAATATCTCCACAAGTTTCCAAGACTAACTGGGATGAGCGTGGCTTTGTAAAGGATAAATTACTAACTACCACCCTAGATATTTCAGAATTGAAACTCCATAAATCTATTAAGAATTGGCCCATTCTTAAACAAATTTTTAAAACGGCAGAAGATAAAGCAACCGGCGTTAGAATTAAATTTAAGACCCTATCCGGCGTCTCCAGGAGCATTGTGATCGACCCAAGGTCTTCTGATTCGGTTAAGGATGATGCTTATATTAAAAAAGAAATTTTAGATAACTTCAATCACCCCTTGGAGTCAGCATATGATGAAGTTCATTCTGAGCTTGCAACTCGTATGTATAACTGCGTTAAATAGAGAAAATGCTTGAACAACTACTTCAGCCCATTGACTACCTTAAGATTAAGCATGAGAAAAAATGTTGGATTGATTGGGCTACCCCTCTCGTCCTTACTGCTTTAGTTTTTGGTGTAATTTATACCCTAAGGCCCCATGTAAATGCATTTGGTAAGGATGGGTTAATTCAGCTAATGACGCAATTTATTCAAACATTACCCGGATTTTATATTGCAGCCTTAGCAATTGTTGTCACCATGGCACACCCAAACATGGATGAGTTGATTACGGCTCCAACGCCAACCATCAAAGAAAATTTGGGCGGGGTAAAAAATAACATTCCCTTAACCCGTAGACGTTTTTTAGCCATGCTTTTTGCCTTTCTTACTGCGGAGAGTTTGATTGCTGTATTTATGGGGCTTCTAGGTCCCATTCTATCTACCCCGATCGTAGAAACCTTTAAAAATATTCCATTCAAAATAGTTGGAAATTTCTATCTTTTTGTCTTTTTATTTCTTGCATTTCAAATGTCCGTCTGCACTCTATGGGGGCTTCACTACCTAGGCTCTAAGCTACACAAACCCACTGTTTAAATTAGCACATTCTTCATTCAACTCTCCTAGCTCTCATCACCCCATACCTAGTTGCATCCCATGCATGATCCTCAGCATCCGTATCGACATCTTCAGGGTTTAATGAATCTGGCGGGAGTTGGGGAATAGTTCTTAACCAATGCTTACAGGTTGAGAAGATTTTGAGTCTGTCTTCAGCTAGTAGTCGGATAATTTCTTGAGCGCCGTTTACCCTGCTTCTGGGGGCGTTATTAGCCTCGGTCCATTTAACGCCCTTGTCTCTGAAGATTTGTCCGATGGATCGCTCTGCTCCTATCTTCGAGAAGATGGATGGGTCAGCTAGGTTCATGCGATATTCATAACCAAGGCGCTGATCGTGTATTTCGATCTTCTTTATTTTTTCGGCAACTACTGTTGCATCCTCTCTTATGCCGGTGTTTTCTTTATCTCCATATCCATAGAGCTCTCTCCAGAGGTAATAGACTCCATCATTGGATAAGGCAAACCAATACACGGCATATGGTCTGGCATATCCCCAATCCATTGAGCGCCATACCTTCCAGGTTGGTGGAATTGCGAAGGGTTCTATAACGTGTTTAGAGGGCTGCCATACGCCTTCCAAGAAACTTCCCACGTGGATATCCCAATCCCCTTCTAACCAGGCTCTGCGCCTGTTTGGATCGCTTAGTGACTCTAGGTTCATGAGGTAGTTGGGGTCGTTTTTTAGTAGATGAGTGTTCTCATAAATCGTTGAATGAATTCTCACTCTGGGTAATACGCCCTCCTGCCTAATGATCTCTCCAGCAGGAATAGCTCCAATCTGAAATCTTTCCTTTACTGATGCGTGACCCACTCCAAATGGATTGCAAGTAGCTCGCACCATCCTTGGCATTCCAGGATGAGATGACCTGCAGGTGGAATGCATTGCTTCGTAGAAAGAGAGGTTACGCCAGTTGGTGAGCTCTTCAAATCCAAGCCAGGGGTATTCATGGCCGTGATAATTCCAGTAGTCGTCCTCATTGGCGCCATAACGAAAGTACAGCATCTCCCCGGTGGGCCACTTCCAGACATAATCCGATTCATTGAACTTGGCGCCTGGGAAGATTTGATAGAACCAGCGCTTGCTCTTAGCCACTACGTCAGCCAGCTGGGGATAGGTCAGGCGAAAGAGTGTTCCGCGCCAATGATCTCCAAAGCCTCTACCCACGTGTTGGGCATAGCTCATGAGTAGGGTATCGGTCTTGCCTCCTCCTCTAGTACCTTCTAGCAATACTTCATACACAGGGCATGTCAGAAACAAAGTCTGGCTACCAGGCAATGGCGCCCAGATGGTTTTCATTGGTTTTGTTTAATTCACTAGTGTTTTGCTTGGGCGGCTTGCTCCCACTCATCTATGCTCATAGCGCTTGGCACTACTAAGACCCCACTTTGTAGAGGTGCGCCATCTTTACCGGTGTGCTCAATGGCGGATAAGCGAGGATGTACGTAAGGTGCGGCGTGCCTTCCTACGGTGGCAGCCATATTCAGAAGCTTTATGCGAGCTTCATTAGCCAAAGCCTTATCGCCAAGCTCTTCTTCTTGAACATTGCCAGCTTCTTCGTATAGCTGGAGCATTACCTTCATCATGACTTCTAGGGGTGTGATCCCCTGGGTAGCAACAGCCTCAGCAATTTGGCGGGTACGCTTAGTTAGACTGCCCGTCTTGCGACCAGCTCCCGGTCTTTTTCCGCCCTTTGATTTCTTTTGATTGTTTTCAATCATGAGGAAGTAGATGGCTCCTTGATGAGTTTTAAAAGATGGGGTTGCAATGCAACTGAATCACCAATGGGTTCATCAAACTCAATGATGATTCTTTGGAATAGGTCATGACGGCTTTGGGCTCCGCGATGCTTAACAACCATACCTACGCGCCCACTTGGGGTCTTCACCTTAGAACCAATGGGGAAGTCTTCCATGTCTAGGCGATCAATGACGCCTGCAAAGGTTTGATTAGTTTGCATTGGATGCCTCTTGACGTTTGCGGAGTTCAGCAAAGATTCGGGTTTTGAAGGAGTCGTAGTTTTCTGCTCCTTGGGCTCTCATACCAATCTCCCTGCCTTTGGCATCTATACCCTCATTGGTTTTCCACCAAGCATCTTCGTCTGCGCTAGCAGCTTCTGCCTTCTTGCGCGCCCCTTTGAGTATGGCCAATACGTAGCCTGCGTTGATGGGCGTTAGGTTTGAGACTTTCATGCGCGTTTCCTTTGCCGTGGCAATCGCTTGTGCGACCTCGGCTTCTGACACCCCGAGATTGACGATGTCTCGTATGCGGTAGTCGTCTACCGCAATAGCCCTACCCTCCTTGCTGATCATGGCTGCAAAGCATTTGTATTTTTCGATACGCTCCTGAAGAATCTTTTCATCATCGGCAAGCGTGGGCGGTCCTTGGGAAATTTTTTCCTTTTCACCCCCATTGTTTTGTTTTCCTGGTGTATGGAGATTGGTTACTGGTGACTGGTGTTTGGTGTCTGGTGAGCAATGCGTTCGCATTGCGGTCGCATTGCGAACGCATCCAATATTTGGGGTAATTTCTGACTGAGATTCGTCCGGTGGAAATGATTGCCACCTACCTTCTGCGCTCCGCCTAGCTTTGAGTTGCTTATCTTTAAAGCGGGCTATCTCATGATCACAGCGCTCTTGTCTCCAGCCTTGATCAGTGAGAGTAAAAAATTCGTTGAGGACGGAGACAACTGCATTTTTTTCTTCTTTTGATCGTGCGTTGATCAATCTTTGTACTAACTTAATTTCGATGGGTAGCGGCTTTTCTGTGGCGTAGTACTTTCTGATGAGGCGGCTATAAGTTGCATCCTCTATGAATGTAAGATGCGCAGTTGCCTCTGCATAGTCTCCAATGTGATGCTCGTAGTAATTCATCTCAATCTGTCTCCGTGTGGTTCTTTTTCTTGCGCGCAATATTTTTTGCAAGAGATGAATCTAACAATCGGAAAGCGTATCGTCAAACGTGTTTTTTCTGAATTTTTCTTTAATTTAATTATTCATCAATTCGATGTAATCCATGTTTGAGAAATTCGTGAGAATGATTTTCTTTATCTGAAGTGTTTGTTGATCTAAGTGTGTCCACCACTCTCTTTGCTCTATCAGAATCTTCTGACAAGGCTGTAGCCATTTATTTATATGGCCTGTGTCACTTCTATGAATAAATATTTTTTTGTAGTCAAAAATTAATATGCGTCTTCAAAGTGGGTATTGACATTTGATTGACCACCAAAATTTCATTGACTACATTGCACTTCAGTAGCACACAGATTGATTCATAACAAAACATAGAGATGGAGATTAAATTTAATGATGGCAATTCGCTTATACAGCTTGTATCGCTCGTATGGATACGCAAAAATGAGTTCTGCAAAAATGGCTTTGCAGGTTTATCGTAAAAATGTAAAACGCGCCCGCTAAGGAAATGATCATGAATGACATCACATCTAGAGATATGAACGTGACCTTAATGCGAATTCCTCAAATTTTGAAAATGATGCCGATTTCTAAATCCAAGTTTTGGCTCATGGTGCAGAAAGGTGAATTTCCAAAACCGATCAAAATTGGTAGGTCATCCTTTTGGACTATTGAGCAAGTTCAGACCTTTATTGGAGAGAGGGCAAGGCAATCCACCAATTGAAAAATGGGCATCTCCTGAGGTTATGCTGGCAACTCAAATTAATTCAGGAGATGAATATGCAATCAGCTAATTTACCCGCTCAATTTACTGTGGATGTTTTTAATGACCATAGCCCATCTGATGCAAGCCCTTGGTCACGTATTGGGGGCTTCATTAGTCTGAATGATGCTATCAGTGCGTGCAAGAAGATAGTTGATGAATTTTTAAACATCCACTGTTTGACCTCCTCTAGCGCTGAAGCGCTGGCTTTCCACTATCTAAGCTATGGGCCAGTACCCTGTATAAATGGCGTCGAGAATCTCGGGTCATTTGATGTTTATAGGTTCTTGGATCAGCGCTGTTTAGAACTTACTCAATAAAGGGCTCTCGAGCCCAATGATCCACCCTCTACCCTACCAGCGGAGATCTTGGTTTTGCGGTGCGACTCTTCCGATCTTATCGCCTCCTCAAAAGCTTTTTCTTTGGCCGCTTCTGCGGCCTTATTTTTTGCCAATTGGGAAGCAGGCACAACGTCTTTACTCTCAATCATCTGCTTGAGAGTCTTCATGACCTTTATATTTCCCACAAATTCAAGACCATCCATTGCTTAATATTAAGGCATGAGTTTGCCAATTGAAGGCAATAAATTTGGGGGTACTATTGGGGGTACTCTTTGAAATTCGTACCTTTTTGGTGGCACGTAACCTATTGTTTTTTGTCTAGAAAATGGGATTTAGTTCGATCTCCGCCGACCCACCATTTAAAGCAAACCCCTCTGACCCTAGAGGGGTTTGTCTTTTCTTCTTTCCCGTTTGTCTCACGCCGTTTTCTGAAGAGAGAGTCGCCACAAAGAGGTCACTTCCTTGCTCCTGGCAGGATACAAAGCATCTGTTTGATCAAAGACCTTTTTGTGATGTGGCTTGATATCGATGCGCTCGAGAACTTTAACCCCAGCCTCGTCAAACCAAGCTTGCAACTGCTCACGACTACGTAAACCCAAATGCTCAGCCAGATCAGACAGAATTAACCAAGCTTCACCCGTTGGCANTAA
>JGI26470J50227_1000318_pt1 | contig 21150 bp, 8 predicted proteins | sample FreactTroBogLake_FD_50227 | JGI IMG/M metagenome (IMG submission 50227) | reverse complement strand
TTTAATACCCTACGATCGTAGGGTATTAAAAATCGATACTTTACACCAAACTAGCCCTGCTCATACAACGTCAATCCTAAAGAATGATCAGAATTTGGAATTCCCACCTCTTTTTCATAATCATATCTTTATGTTTATTGACCCCAGGACGGGCAGAAGAGTTGGAGGGTGCGAAATATACGGGTTTTTATGCTGATTTGGGTTTTGGCTACCGTGACATTACCACTAGTACAAGTTCTGTTTTGTCACTTAATAGTACAGTTATTCCATCTAGTATTAGCTCTGGTGGAGCTAATCACACTCTTGCCGTGCTAACGGGAGGGTATAGCTTTAATCTTGCACATAATTTCTTTCTTGGCATTGGCGCTAATATTTCACCTGCTAACGGTTTAACTCAGCAGCTTCAGGTTCAAGCTCTAAATCGAAACACGACCGTGAGTGGTATTAAATCTCTTTATAACTATGGGGTTTTTATCACTCCCGGTATTCAAATCGAAGAAGGGCTTCTTTATTTGAAGGCAGGAAAACAGACCCAAGTTAATAATTCAAATTCAAGCACTAACTTTAATGGTTACTTATTGGGGCTTGGCTATAAGCAATTTATTTACGATTCCATCTATCTTTTTGGGGAAGCAGATTACTCATCGTATGATGCTCAAACTACGTCCAGAACTTTTGTTTCATCTGGTCGCACAATTAATGCTGCCGTCACCACAACACCACAGTCAAGTAGAGTGCTTTTAGGCGTTGGTTATCAGTTCTAGTCAATTAGCTGAGATTGTGGGTAAACTTCAAATACCATTACACCTCAAATAAAAAAGTATTTAGTTAAAAAATGAGCACATTCCCATGGGGTTTTACTTTCTTAACTGCAGGTGTGTGCATAGCAATTTTTTTATTGGTATTCCCTCTTTTTATAAAGTCACCAAAAAATAAGCCCTCATTTATATGGTTACTGGGATTGCTGCTAGGTACTGCCTCCTTTGTTTATGCGACATTTTTTCTGGTGTCAAGAACCTCAATATTTAATTTCCAAGAATCATTACCATTTTTTAAAAGTGTGCCATTAGCCGTTGCACCAATGCTTTTTACAGCATACTTTTTCCAGCCCTTATTTTTGCGCTCTGCTAGGGTTCCTATTTCTTTCTATCAACTTCTCTTGCTAGTGATCCCATTACTTTTACAATATTCATTAGTTTTAGTCTTTAGCTCCCAAGTACTGAGTTTTTCCAGTTATGCAAATCTTAGGGCAGGTTTTTTTATGAGTTTGCAACTGGCCCTAGGATTTTTATATGTCACAGCTTGGCTTTTATATGAAACAAGGCAGCATTTAAAGATTAATCAAAGCTTTGTATTGAGATTAGTCTATATTTTTACTGGATTAATCGTTGGTGTAACTATTGCTTGGCTATTCTTTTTACTATTTGACCTTTGGACAAATCAAGCTATTTCTGAGGGTCTGGGCGGAATACTAAGTCTTGATATCAATAACCGCATCCTTAGGATGGGGTTTTATACAATTGTAGAAATACTGCTAACTGCCTATTGGGTGCAAAATTACTCTGCTGGTGCTATTGAGGAGCGTTTGCAAAAAGAGCGAGTGCAGGCTCTTTTGACCGAGAAAGATGCGCTAATTATGAGGCTATCAAATGAAGGCGCTCTTATTGAGACAGGGGCATTATCTGCAGGTTTGGCTCATGAGCTCAATCAGTTTTTAGCGATGATTGAGCTTAATAGCGATGAAGCGTTACATCAAATGGATCAAGTTGATGTCAAGATAGATGACCTTAAGCCATCTATACAAAATATCTTAAGTGCTAATCATTCTGCAGCTAGTCTCATTAGCAGTTTGAGAATGCTTTTTAAAAGTAACCACAGCGATCTCGTTTCATGTGATTTAGATACCTTGGTTAGCGATGTCACTCTTTTGTATCGAGAGCGGCTAAAAAAATCAAATATTCAGCTCAAACTAGATTTGACTGTTCATAAAAAATGGGTTGTTTGGGAGTCTTTGTTGCGTCAAGTTATTGTAAATTTACTATCCAATGCGATCGAGGCTTTAGACGCTACTAGTAGGGATGGAAAAACAATCATAATATCTAGTGAAATTGATGAAAAAGGGCAATACCAACTCCGCGTCCAAGACAACGGCCCCGGTATTCATCCCAATCAAGAAAACAAGTTGTTTAATTTATTTGGTACTTCTAAGTCTGGAGGTACTGGTATTGGACTGTGGCTTTCTCAATATATTGCCGAGCGCCATAAAGGCAAGCTTCATTATTTCAATCTTCCCAATCATGGTGGCGTCAGTTTTATCTTGACGATTCCCCCCGATGAAAATTCTTAATGGGAATTAAATTAGCCAAAGCCGACTCAAGTAGAGTTGCCTTGTATCTATTTCATTCAATTACCCTGCGATCGAAGGGTGTTCAATACAACAAGAGCTCTTCATACTGATTCTTTAATGAAGTCAAACCACACATATGAATATTTTTTCACCTCAATGAGGCGGGGTTTTTAAATGGGGCTTGAAAAAAAATACGTATTTTTAGTTGAAGATAACGATGATCTTCGATCTCAGCTTGAACGTACCTTAAGTTTTTGTGGTTATAGTGTCAGCGCATTTTCCAATCCCGAGCAATTTTTAGATGCATTCAAACCCTTGGTACCCGCAGTACTCGTGACTGATATGCGCATGCCAAAACAATCGGGCGTAGAACTACAGGCGCAATTAGTTGCCAAAGGCCATAAAATTCCCATCATCTTTATCAGTGGTGAGAGCTCTGATGAGCAGATTATTGCCGCCCTTAAAAATGGCGCAGTTGATTTTCTACTAAAGCCATTTAGCCGGGAGGCCCTTTTAGAGGCTGTTGCTAAAGCAATTGAACTTGATACGATTGCTATGCAAGAGCTTATTAGAAAAACTCGCTTGGCTGAAGCTCTCAAGACATTATCACCACGTGAACGCCAGGTTTTTGAACTTTTAGCAAAAGGCTATGGCAATAAAGAGTTGGTGGATGAAATGGGCATCTCGCTACCGACTGTTAAAGAATACAAATCTGAAGTAATGTACAAATTGCGCCTACGCTCTTTAGCAGAGCTGATTGCTTTAAATACGACTCTTAAAAATTCATAATTAGTTTTAGAACCCTACTATCGTAGGGTTATCAGATTCTACTCATCCCTTGAAAATCTTCTTTATTAGTGCAGCATGCACTTAACAGGATTTATTGCCTAAAGATGATTGAATCAAGATGAGCGCTTTTACGTTTTCCAAAAAAACGCTGATATTTACTACTATCGGTATGATCACTGCTTGCCTATTTCATAATTCATTTGCACAAGATGCTGGCGCTTTACAAAATCAATTAGATCTCCAACTCCAACGCGAATCTCAAGCACCTTTAGTTCAACCCCCAAAGCCTGAGAAAGCTGCCCCAAGCGAGAACCGTGGTCCAAAGATTTCTGTGTCGCACTTTGTTTTTGAAGGTAACACTCTTTTTACTAGTAAAGAGTTAGATCAAGTAGTGGCACCTTGGACAAACAGGACCCTGCAAATTAGTGAGCTACAAGACGCCGCAGTAGCTATTCAAGACTTTTACTCAGTTCATAACCGCATTGCTCAAGCAACACTGCCCCCTCAAGAAATTAAAGATGGTGTTGTGCTCATCAAAATCTTAGAAGGCAAGATGGGCGCAGTTATTGTTGAGCCCGTTGATATTTCACCTGATGCAACTGCGCGTTTTTCTCAAGAGCGTGCCAAGGCTTATATCACCCAGGGCACTAATGGTGAAGTCTATATCAATACGCAGGCCACTGAACGGGCCATGTTGTTGCTAAACGAGACACCAGGCGTATCTGCAACAGGAGCTTTTGAGCCCGGTAATGATCCTGGCTTAAGCAACTTTAAAGTCAAGCTATCAGACACACCATGGTTTAGTGGCCAAGCCGCTCTGAGTAACTATGGATCGGCTAGTACCGGAGCAGCTCAAGCCATTGCCAATCTCAGCTTGAATAACCTCTCTGGTTTAGGGGATCAGGTAAACCTCAATGCCATACAGTCCCAGGGCTCTGGTTATGTCGTCGGTAACTACATTGTGCCTATTGGCTACGATGGTTGGAGGATGGGATTGCAAAGCTCTTACTTGCAGTACATGACCTTACCCAACTGGAATGCCTCCACCCCTTCGGCAGGTTCTGCGGCTACTTTTCAAGCCAATACTACTTACGCATTGCAGCGTAGTCAAAGCGCCAACTCGACAGCAAAACTGAGTATAGAGAACCGCGCATACAATAACGTCCAAACAGCGCCAGTGATTAATACTTTAAGTAGCTATCAACTTACTGCCGCCAATGCGAGCATTAGTGGCGACTGGGCAACGAGCGGTGGCTCAATCTTCAATTACTCAGCAGGCTATGTGTTTGGCCACTTGGGTATCCGCAACCTTGCAGAGTCCCAGCAAGACCAAAACGGGGTAGGTACTGCAGGCGCCTACTCAAAATGGACCTTTAGTCTGACTTATGCGCAAGACCTCTCCTTTTTGAGTGACACCACTTGGACAAACTCGATTTACGGTCAGTTTGCTAATAAGAACTTGAACTCCTCAGAGCAGATCTATATGGGTGGTGCTTATGGTGTACGTGCTTATCCCACCTCACAAGGTGGCGGCTCCCAAGGTGCCATCCTATCGACCGAACTCATGCACCGCCTCGATGAAAATTGGCAATTAGGAATCTTTGGCGATTTGGGTTTGGTACAACAATACGTCAATCTATACAGCGGCTGGCAAGGTTTAACCAATGCCAACAATCAGTATCAATTGGGCGATGCGGGCATAACAGCAAAGTATTCCTATGAGAAGTTACTTGTGAGCGCCTCATTAGCGGCACGCATTGGTAACAATCCGCTATATAACTCTTCTGGTCAGCAATTGAATGTGGATAACGCCTATAAGTCAGTGCAGGCATGGGTAAGAGCGTCCATTCCGTTTTGATAGTGATTGGTTCGCTTTCAAATAAGAACTGCTTAATAAAAGTAAAAAAATTATCAAACCCCTCCGATCGGAGGGTTGAGGGTTTTTACCACCTTCTGAATAATCCACTCATATCAATTTAATTTGGGATATTGTTTTTGCCTAAGACCCTTCAATCTTTTCAAGTTGCGTTTTCTCGCAACCAAGAGAGAGCTCATCAACAGGATGAGCGGGGGCTATTCGCTTTAAAAAACAAGCAATGGCATTGCAAAGGCCTTCGAAAAAAAGCGCTTGCTAGTCTTGCTCTGACATCGATACTTGCCTCATCGCATGTATTTGCTGCTCCAGCGGCCAATGCTCTACCTACGAATGGCCGAGTAGCTGCAGGACAAGCGAGCATTAGCCAGTCTGGCAACGTCATGAATATCAATCAGAGCACGCAGCGTGCTGTGATTAACTGGGATAGTTTTAATGTGGGCAAAAATGCCACAGTGAACTTCAATCAACCTAATAGCGGTGCATCAACACTCAATCGTGTAAACGGCGCTAGTCAGTCGATGATTAATGGCGCAGTAAATGCCAATGGCCAAGTGATTTTTGTTAATCCAAATGGCGTGGTATTTGGTAAAGGCGCTGAAATCAATACCGGTGGCTTAGTTGCCACCACAATGAATATCAAAGATTCTGATTACATGTCTGGAAAAATGCAATTTTCTGGGGGTGAATCTGGCAAGGTTATTAATAAAGGCACAATTACTGCTAATGGTATTAATGGTTATATTGCATTAATGGCACCTGAGGTCAAAAACCAAGGTGTACTCATTGCTAATATCTCCAATAGCAATACTATTGCATTAGTTTCTGGTTCAAAAGTCACGCTCTCTTTTAATGGTAGCCAATTAACTGATATTAGTGTTGATGCTTCTGCGATTAATAGTTTAATTAGTAATAAGCATGCGATTATCACTAATGGCGGCCAAATTATTATTGCTGCTAATGCTGCATCGAATTTAAAAGCCTCAGTCATTAATAACACTGGCACAATTAACGCTGATTCAATTTCAGCATCCGGTGGAAAAGTATTTTTAACTGCTGGTACCGTAAATCAAAATGGCATAGTGAGTGCAAATTCACAAGATGCTAATGGTGGCAATGTCACTATTTCTGGTAATCAAGTAAACCTCAATACAGCATCCAAAACGACCGCTACAGGTGCTACTGCTGGCGGGCAAATTTTGATTGGTAAAGCCAATGCAAATACAGCGCAAAGCCATGTAAATGCTAGCGTTGTGAATGTCAATCCAGGCGCGATTGTGGATGCATCAGCCACCCAAAACGGTAATGGCGGATCGATCAGTATTTGGTCTCAAATTCAAACATTCGTTGCTGGAACTCTCAAGGCAACCGGTGGGGCGATTTCTGGTAATGGTGGCAACATTGATACCAGCTCTGCAGGTGCTGTGAAGTATCGTTCTAGTCTAATTGTAGATACCACTGCGCCACATGGTCAAATCGGTACTTGGACTACAGATCCCCTATCCATCACCATTGATGGCAATGCAGCAACAGTGCTATCGAATGCTTTAAATACAACGAATGTCATATTGGATGCAACATCTAGTAGCTGTGGTGGGATTGGTAGCTGCAGCCAGAGTAGTAGCCCTATGATCACTTTCTTGGCTGATGTGTACTCAGCCAATGCCCTAACAAGCCTGACCCTCAATGCCCAAGGTGGTACGATTAACGTCAATAGTAATGTGACTGCAGGTAGTGTTTATGCGGTAGCACAAGCAATCAATATCAATGGCTCAATCAATACCAATGGTGGATCTAATTCCAATATCTATTTAGTTGGCGCCATCATTAATATTCTTGGCAATATTAATTCGAACGGTAACAGTTCAAATAACACCAATTCAAATACATTAAATTTGGCAAATACGATTACCGCAAATAATCGTCGAAATTCTATTAATGGTCAAAATGGCTTAACGGCAGATACTACTACTTACACCTCAAACGGTGGCGCTATTAATATTATTGCAACCGGTGATATTAATATCGGGTTAAGTTCAAACGCCACTAGCTATATCTCAGCCAATGGTCAAAACGGTGGTTCTATTAATATTGTTTCTGTAAATGGCAATATTAATCACTATGGCGTGATTGATTCAGTTGGTAAAAACAATCTTGGTGGCGCCATTACATTAGCTGCGCAAAATACCAACACTTTTACTGGCGCCTTAATTTCTGCGGATGGATATATTCAGGGTGGTGTCATTCAGCTGGGTGTTGCTAATAGTGTGGGTTCTGGTTCGACCTTAGCTCCGCCTTCCATTAATTCCCAAGTTGCTACCTTGTTAGCAGCAGCGAATTTCACCCCATCGAATACCAGTAACATCCTCTCCAGTAATATCTCTTTAGATAACGCCACCGTTATCACAGCCAATGCGGCAAACAGTTCCTTTCAAGTAGTTCTCAATTCTCAAGCTGGCCAGATCTATATCGCTGGCAATAATTCCCTTAATACTGCGGCAACGATTGCAGCCAATGCCGATACCGGTGGCTTGATCATTCTCAGCTCTCCTGCAGGTACCTATCAAAATACGGGTTACATCCAAACGAATGGTGGAGCAGGGCTAGGCGGCACTATTGCTCAGTCAGGCCTCATTAGTACAACACTCATAGGTGCCACACTAGAAGCAAACGGCACATTAGGCGGCGGTAACATTGTCACCGGTCGTGATTTCCAAGCAAATCCACTTCCAGGTAGTGCAGCGCAAGATGCACTTCTGCCAAATCTATCAGCAGTAATTACTGTTCCAACCTCCCAGCTAACTTCAGTGGATACCAACAGCACTATCACTGCCAATGCATTAACGAGTGGCAACGGTGGCAATGTATTGGTATGGGGCGATTCCAATGCTGTTGCTGGCACAATGTCAGCCCAAGCATTTGGCGTTGCTAGTAATGGAGGTTTTATTGAGACCTCTGGTCAAGCCTTAATGGTTGCAAGTAGTGCTAGTGTAAAAGCTGGCAGCGTAAGGGGCAATGCGGGCACTTGGCTACTAGACCCATATGATTTATCGGTTGCGTCCTCGGGAGGGGATGTAACTGGAGCTACCATTTCTGCGGCACTGGCTACAACAGGTGTGACCCTCACCGCAGGCGCCGCATCTGTATCCGGATCTGGTGTCACACTTACTGGATCAGGCGCATCATCAGGCTTAGGTAATATTTACATTTACGACACAATAAGTTGGTCTACCCCTCAGTCACTAACTCTCAAAGCGTATAACAATATTTATGTAGGCTCTCCAAGTGCAGGTGGATCAATTACCTTATCTGGAAGTACAGGCTCTCAAGCTTTGACAATGACTGCATGTGGCGGAGTGAGCGCATGTTATTCCTCGGGAACAGCTAGTAGCGGCACTGGTTATGTCCTTATGGGGATGTCTAGCTCTCCAACAACTAGCTTGTTGACGAACCAAAATGGCTTTAATGGCCAGATAAATATCTCTAATAACAGCGCTGCAATCACTATAAATGGCCTGTCTTATACGATTATTAACTCTGTGAGTGGAATTACTTCTGCTACCAACAATTTAAGCAATTATGTATTTGGCTCGGACGTTGATTTACTTAATACTTCATATAATGCGGCGCCCTTCCTAGGCACTCAGAATTTCGAAGGAGTCATGAATGGATTCGGCCACGTAGTCAAAAATTTAAATATATCCGTAACTGGTTCCGCAACCTACGGTGGATATGGTTTATTACGTTCCATCTATAACGGTAATGGGGCTGGGAATTTATACAACATTGGTGTCACTGGCTCTATTTCTGGCAGTGGAAGTCTTAGCGGTCAATCTGGAAACGGTATTGGTGGGCTTGTTGGTTATTCGTATGGTGGCAATATAAGCAATGCATACTCGACGGTAAGTATTACTTATACAGTTGGATCATCAAATTCAGTTGGGGGACTGGTTGGCGCCTTAATTGGCGGCTATGCTTCATCAGTAAAAAATAGCTATGCTACCGGGACAATAAATTCCTCCTCCAGTTTAAGCGTTGGAGGTTTAATTGGCGATTTTAGTGGAGTTGATGTTCTATCCAATAGCTTTGCAACTGGCGCTGTTACTGGCCTTTCAAGTGTCGGTGGCCTGATTGGAAACCTTGGGGCAAGTGGATCAGTTTCGAATGTTTACTCAACTGGAACTGTAACAGCTAGTCAATCTTCATCCATAGCGGGTGGCTTAATCGGAAACGGCTCTGGCACTGCTTCAATTTCAAATGCCTATGCTTATGGTCAAGTAGTGTGTACTGGATATGCCGGTAATTGCGGAGGTTTTGCCGGCTATATATCTTCTGCGAGCATAACCAATAGCTATTGGAATTCCACGGTTAATCCAAGCGTTAACTCCAATGGTCTCTCATTTAATAGCTCTTCTGCAGCAGCAGCAGGACTGACATCATTAAGTGCAACCCAAATGGCAAGTGCCTCAAGTTTTTCTAGTGGCTTTGGAAATACCTCTGGTTCATTTACCAATACTTCTGGATGGGGCTATAACGGCACGTTGCAATCCACCCCAATACTTTGCGCTATACAGACTTGCACTAGTTACATTAACTCCCTGATCACTGATACATATCAAGGGGTTAATGGTGGGAATTGGTCTACTAATTCCAATTGGAGTCTTAATTTTGCGCCGCTATCAAGCAATGCTAGCTCTTATAGCAATATTGTCATCAGTGCTGGTTTAAATGTCCTATTAGATACGGCCATTGTAGGTAATCTTTCGGCGCCAATTACCAATGGAGGCACCATCTCCTTTACGGGCTCTGGCAATGTCACTCTCTCTGGAATAATTTCAGGAACAGGAGCCATCAACACTGCTAGCACCTACGCTGGAATTGCAACCCTCTCCGGCACTAACACCTATAGTGGAGGCACAACAATAAATGGAGGTACTTTATCGGTAGGCTCTGATGCTAACTTAGGAGGTAGTTCAGGCACTCTAAATCTTAATGGGGGCACCTTGAAGGTCTCGACCAGCACGGCCTTTACTAGTGCTCGTACCATTAACTTATTAGCGAGCAGTACGATTAATAATGCTGATTCTTCTGGCATTACTTTTACAGGTAATGTCACTGGACCTTCATCAACCGGTACTCCGGTCACGCTGACCTTAACAGGCGCTAATCCAGCTACCTTTAGTGCTGGTGTGATTAGTAATGGAACTGGTACCTCTACTGTTGCACTGGTTCAAAATACTACTGGTACTACAACACTCTCTGGTACAAACATCTACACCGGTGGCACAACGATTAGTGCGGGTACTCTTAAAGCCGCCAGTGCATCTGCCCTGGGTACTGGTCCCGTTTCAATTGGATCTGCCGGTACTTTAGATCTCTCTTACAGCGGAACGGTCACTTTAGGTTCATTGAGCATGAGCTCTGGCGCGGCCATTACAAATAGTGCCAATACCTCTAACTTGGTTGTCTCAGGAACTAGTACCTTAGTAGGCAGTATTAATACTGCTGGCAATCAAACTTATACCGGTGCAGTGACGTTAGGAGCAAATACGAGCTTAACTACACTCAATACTAGTAGCGCTAATACGAATGGCACGATTACATTTAGTTCTACAGTCGATAGCTCAGTTGGTGTTTCGACTGGTAATTACTATGGCCTATCTATAAGTAACGGCACTGGCACTACTGCGTTTGGTGGTGTAGTAGGTGGCAACACTGTAAATAGTGCGCTAGGGTATCTGTGCATAAATGCTAGTGGATGTAATTCTTCTGCTGTTGGCACAGCAGCCAATACTGGAACAACTACTTTAGCAGGCAATGTCACCACTAGTGGAAATCAGACTTATGGCAATAACCTCACACTTGGAGCTAATACTGCACTCACCTCTACCGCTAACGGTGGTAATGGGGTGGTAACGATTGGTGGGGCGGTGAATTCTTCATCTATTAGTGCTTCAATAAATCTAGAGTTTTTAGGGGGAGGCGCTTGGGAGGTTGGAACTAACTGTAGTTCTTCGTGTACTTGGAGTGGTCCATATATAGCGAGTAGCAGCTCTAACGGTAGTGGCGGCACAAGTAACTTAGCGATAACATACAACACGACAGCTGCTACAGCAATAGTATCGGGCACACCATACATAATCACTAGCATCGGAAATACCAATTGGACTTCTTTCGGGGCATCCTCCAATGTTGTTGGGGTTACTTTTACTGCAACGACCCAAGGTACGGTTAGCTCTGGTACCGGCACTGCTTCATCAGGATACTCATACACACTTGGTTCCTCAACTGCCATTACTTACTTAGTCGTGGGTGGTGGTGGTGCTGGAGGTTCAGACGGCGGCGGTGGCGCAGGCGCAGTATTTAATGGCTCAACTACGCTTTCAAATGGTACTTACAAAATCATTGTTGGTTCAGGTGGTTCACCAAACGCTAGTAGGGGAGGTACTGGATACTCAGGAAGCAATACATACGCATTCGGAATTATTGCAGGTGGTGGTGGCGGAGGTGGCGGAGAGGGTACCAGTGGTAGCCCTGGGGTTTATGGTGCATCAGGGGGCGGCGAAGGAGCGGGGGCAGGTAACAATAATAATGGTACAGGTTCAAGTTCTACTCAAACACCAACTGGATCTTCTAGCTCTATTACGATTACTGGCTACCGAGGTGGTCTAACCTTACAGTCTGGTGGGTATGTAGGCGGTGGTGGTGGTGGCGCTAATGCTGTTGGTACGGCAGGAGTTAGCGGTCAAAGCGGTTCCGGTGGCAATGGAGTGTTAGTCACAAACATAATCACTAGCTTAAGTGGAAACTCTACCGGCCAGACAGGTAATTACTTTGGTGGCGGAGGCGGTGGTGGTTATTACTTTGGTACTACCAATACCACTCAGGCTTCTGGAGGATTGGGGGGTGGGGGTCTAGGTGGGACTAATCCAACTGATGGATCCTCTTCACAAATCATTGCACCATCAAATGCATTAAGTCCTACTAGTGGCACAGCAAATTCTGGCGGAGGCGGTGGTGGTACTTCTGGTTGGAGTGGTTGGAATGGCACAAGTTTTGCTAACTATGTTGGTGGAGGTGCTGGCGGTTCCGGTATTGTCGCTATTTCTGGAAATTTAATAAACAACCAAAACACCTACGCCCTCACCATCAACTCCGGTAATGGCGCAGCTACGATCGGCGGTAGTGTCTCCAACATCACTACCTTAGCAATTAACTCTAAATCAGCATCCTCGTCTATTGCTGGTGCAATTGGCGGTTCTACTGCAGTTACTTACAATTCCGGTAGTGGTTATACCGCTGCTGGTGGCAACACTGCTGGAGTACTCAGTTTATCTGGTAACAATACATACTCCGGCGGTATTACAGTATCTGGTGGCACACTCCAAGCAGGAAGCGCTACCGCCTTTGGCAGCTCTGCTGGTGCAATTACTATTTCATCTGGTGCAGCATTAGACTTAAATGGTCAAACTATTACCAATACCAATGCGCTGACATTAAACGGTGCGGGTATCAATAGTGGCGGAGCCTTAACTAACTCCAGTACCAATCCAGGTACTTATGCTGGCGGTGTGACCTTGGGTTCAGATTCTCTCATTGGAAGCGCAACCGGTGCAATCACAGTGAGCGGTGCCATTACCTCAGGTGCTAATGCATATAAATTAGCGTTGGTTGGTAATCAAGCCATTACGTTGAGTAGTGCGACCAATACCTTATCAACCATTGCTTCTGGATCTAGTCTTGGTGCTTTATCAATTAGCAATAATCAGGCAATGACCATTGGTTCAATGACCATTGGCGGAACAAATTATTCTGGGCTTTCATCAACTGGAACTATTTTAGTTAAGACATTGACGGGTAATTTAAGTGTCAATAATACCGTTACAACCACAAGCACCTCATCAAATAGCTCAGCGCCAGCAATATTATTGTCAGCAGGTTATAACGACGCTACTACTAATACTTCAGACAATATTGTGTTGGCTAGTAGCTTTGTTGGTAGCAATCCAACTAGCTCAATTAGTGCAGGTAATGGCGCCATCATTGCTTTGTATTCGGGGTCGCCTGCCTCCAGTAGTAATTTAAGTGCTTTTGTTGCTGCGCAAACCTCTAACTACCTAAACTACGGTTTTACTACAGGTAATTTGCCATCATCAGGAGCTGGTTACTATGCAATGTATCGTGGTGCGCAGCCTACACTCTATGTGATTTTCGGGTCCTCCAGCCCATCTACTTATGGCTCAGCGCCAAGCATCACTTATACGTTTAACACGCTAGCCAATGGAACTGGTGTTTCATATCTCTCATTAGATTCATCGACCGTAAATGCAACTGGTACCGCATTATTCAAAGGTACAAATACAACAACTAGCGCTAGCAACGTTTCACTAAACTCCAGTGCCAATGCTGGCAGCTATAGCAATGTCACCTATTTAAGTGGCTTAAGTTCACCAATCTACGCCTTCTCTGCAGGCAGTACCGTAGGAACATTGACGATTAATAAAGCTAATGCCTATATTGGTCTAAGTAACAATACCCAAAGTAGTATTTACGGTACAAACCCATCTTTTAGCTATACAGTCTATTCGAATCAGGTTGGAACTACCGCATTAACCACTACTAACCCAACAGGTTCAGTAGCATTTACGGATACCACTTTAGGGATTACTGCAAACTTAAATTCGTTGGCCAATGCCGGTATTTATAACAATGTTTCTTATGCAGGTGGCCTTACTTCAACAAACTATAACTTTGCTGCGATTACACCAGTATCAACTTATACCGTTAATCAAGCCCAAGCTTACGTGATCATCACGCCAAGTCAATCCAGTGTCTATGGCAATAACCCAGTAATTAATTACACCTTCAATACCAATAGCGCGGGCACAGGCTCAACTATCTCCGCATCACCAGCTGGTCTGAGTGGTACTGCTGTTATTACTAATGCGCCGACATCAACATCAAATGCCGGTACTTATAATCTAACTTACGCTAGTGGCTTGAGCTCAACGAACTATGCATTTAATGCGGCAGCAAGTTCAGTTCCATATACCGTTAATCAAGCGCCGCTCAATATCGCCATCTCAAAAACTTATGATGGCAATAGAACTTTCACCAATGCCAATCTTTATACCTTAAGTGGCACTACCTATAGTGGCGACAGTCTGCCAACAATTGCCAGTGGATCAGCAACAGTTTCCAGTCCCAACGCTAGCGCTAGTCCATATGCTAGCTTTACTAGCAGCTCTTTAGTGCTATCAAACCCTAACTACTCGATAACGGGGGGTACGGTAGCAGCTACGATTAATTCAAAAACAATTACTTACACCACGACTGGTGCAACGAGTACCTATGGAACTTTGGCTACCTTAAGTACTCCAGTCTTTAGTGGTTTGATTGGCTCCGATAATCCAGGCGCTTCCATCACCTTGTATAGCAACATAACACCTGTAACGCTATCGGCAACCACTAATGTCGGAACGTATGCCCAGCAAGTAGCGATTAGTAATAGTAATTATCAGATTGCTACAACCGGTAATGCGGTTGGTAATCTAGTCATTAGTCCTGCAACACTGGCGATTACTGGAGCCAACAATAATGTGACTTATAACGGCTCAACCCAAACCAATTCAGCAGCGACCCTCAGCGTCAATGGTGCGGCGGCGAGTGTAATCAATGGAACAACAGTTTCAACAGGTATTGGCGCTCAAACATTTACTTTAAGTGGCTATGCAAGCGGACTTAATGCAAGTAGTACTCCGATTCCAGATAACCTCAGTATGACTCCAAATGCTGCCAGTGGAGCAATCGTAGGCAACTACAACATCAGCTACACCAATGGTAGTTTGACGATTGGTAAGGCTAATTTAAGCGTTACTGGTACACAAGCTTATAACGGTACGGCAACCATCGCAGGATCAAGTCTGACTATTTCTGGGGTGGCGGGACAAACCTTTACCGGAAGTGGTACTGCTGATTTAACAACGAAGAATGTACAAACCAATCAGCCATTAGCAGATGTCAATGGTTTGGTATTAACGCCGAACGGAAGCTTCTTAGTCTCTAACTACAATCCGATCAATGTCTCTAATACGAGTATTACAATCACGCCTTTAGCGGTGACGCTCACGGCCCCATCGATTACGAAAGTGTATGACGGTGGCTATACCTACAATATGACAGCAGCTAATTTAGCAGCAATGTCGAGTCAACTAGTTGGTGGTGATTCCGTAACCGCTGCTTCTGTAGTCTTTACTGGTAATAATCCGAATGTGGGCACTAATAAGTCAGTGAGTTTAAACAGTGCCACTATTAGCGATGGTAATGGCGGCGCAAACTATGCTGTTACATTGGTTAATTCAAGCACTAGCCAAGTGACACCAGCCTCTCTAACGATTACCGCGAATAATGCAGCTAAGTTTGTCACTCAGTCTGATACTGCAGGATTTAATGGAGTGGTGTACTCTGGTTTTGTCAATGGAGAGACTGCTAGCTCAGCCCTGAGTGGAACCCTCACGGTCACTCGTGGCAATGCTTCTACTAACTCAGCTGGCTCCTACACAGGAGTGTTGGTTCCTGGTGGTCTAACAGCTAACAACGGTAATTACACCATTACTCCGGTAGCTGGTAATTTTACGATCGTGCCTGCAAATGAGTTATTGGTGCAAGTAAGCCCAGTGACTTCCATTTATGGCGTGGCACCAACATATACCGCTACTGCGCAGTATCTAAGTTGCTCTGTCTCTGGATGTCCTTCAAGTGGTTCAATCAATACCATTCATACCCTAAGTCCAGTCATTACTGGAAATACCTTGAGTGTCAATGATGGCGTTGGCGGATCAGCGAGCTTGAATATTGTTCCTGTTGGAGCAACTACTAGCGGCTCTGGTAATACAAACGTGAATGGTTATCAGCTTGCAGCCTCTAATGTTGCTAGCGCTAGTAATAACTTTAGTAATACGATTTTGCTTACTGGAGCGTTAACGATATCCCCACTAACGATATCGGCTAATCAATTAGGCGTATCTGAAATAAGCAAGGTCTATAACGGCAGTACTGCAATTTCAGGCTTAAGTCTAAATACAAGTTCTGCAAGCTCATCGATTAAGAGTGGTGATGTAGTTACGATCACAGGTACGGGTACTTATACAGATGCTAATGTTGGTAATAATAAGTCTGTGACAGTATCAGTAGGTTTGACAGGTAATGATGCTGGTAACTACATTCTTTCTAGCAATCAGCTCACCGCTAATATTGGCACCATTACTCAACTCTCTTCTGTAACCTACACTGGCACTTCTGGCGGTAATTGGTCTAATAGCTCTAACTGGGCCGGTGGCGCTATCCCAACATTAGGTAACGTTGCAACGGTAGTAATTCCTAATGCAAAAACCGTGATCTATGACACAGCGAATCTGACTAACTTAATACCTACCTCTGCAATTACTGATAACGGCTCTATTAGCTTTACTAGTGCATTGCCAACAACTTTTGCAAATAATGTATCCGGTACCGGTGTGATTAGCCAATCTGGCGCTGGAGCATTAATACTGACAGGCACTAATACCTATAGTGGCGGCACAAACCTTGCCGCTGGATCCAGCTTGATCTTGGGCTCTAGCTCGGCATTGGGTGCTGGTGCGCTAAACTCCTCTGGTGGCACATTGAGTACCAATGGCGCTACTCTAGCAAGCCTGACGGTCAATGGCTCTGTGATTTTAGCTAGCGACATTGCATCTGCTGGTAATCAAGCCTATAACGGCGCAGTGACAATTGATAATCCTTCTAATACAACAACGCTGAGCTCTTCTTCAGGCAATATTAACTTTGGTAGCACGATTAATGCTGGCGCAGCAAATCAATCTTTAGTATTAAGTACCGCTGCAGGACAAGTAAGCTTTAATGGACAAGTCGGTGTTGCAGCCCAGACTTATAACAGCAGCACTAAAGCCTATAGCCCAACAAGCTATAGTAGCTACCAATCTCAAGCAAGTAATAACCTGACCAATCTAGTTGTCAGCGCCAATACGATTAATCTCAATGCCGATATCAGTACCTTGGGTACACAAACCTATACAGGATCAATGATTGTTGGGGATAACGGTAGCAATGGACCTACACGTGTCCTACTATCAGAAGATCCTGCAATTGTTTTTAATGGCACAATTAATGACACTGCTAAAGGCACTCATAACCTATATGTCAGAGCAGTTACCACCCAAGGTCAGATACCCACGATTATTTTTAATGGCGTCGTTGGGGGCACTGCCGCGCTAGAAAGCCTCACCGTTTCAACAGGCTCACAAGATACGGGTTCTGGTGCACTCTACAGCGCGATAGACAATAACCCTGCACATTATCTTGGCACCGTCACAATTAAAAACAATATTTCCACTACGGGTGATCAAACCTATACAGCCAATAATTATGTTTTGGGTGATGGATCATCCAACCAAACCCTCGCCTTAAGCACGCAAAGTGGAAACATTACCTTTAATGTGGGCACCTCCAGTGGTGCAGGATTTACGCCAGCAGGAAGCGGGTTATTTTTAGACATATTCAATGGCGGTGGAACGGTATCTGGTCTATCTGGATCTGGACTCAAATACAGTATTACTGATACAACTGCTACTGCCTCTGCAAGCAGCGCCATCAACAATACTAGCTTAAGTGCAAACGCTGGCGTATTGCAAAATATCGAAAATAATCTGCTCAATCTTTTAGCTTCTGACGATACTCTGGATGAACTCAGCGGTACCGTAACCGTGGGAACGCCAAGTCAAGCATGTGAAATGCGCTATGAGTCAAACTATCTGAGTTGTGTGAAGTAAAGCATCGCCCTTACTAGCAATATCGTATTCTTTTTGTAATCATTTATTTGTCATTATCAGATGCGCTTTGCTAGTCTTTATGCCCTAGGCTACAGTCCCAAAAAAAATTCTCCTTCTGATGTGCTCAGCAAGTGTTGGCGCATTGCATTTATTGTTCTTGCTGCACATTACCTCATATTCATTTTGCTATCACTAAAACATGAGCTGAACACTGCTCTGGCTGAGGATGAGCTGATCATTCAGGTTAATCCATCCATCATGACTCCTGAAGTGGCTCCAGAAAAAATCAAAACAGAACCACTTGAAAAACAACAGTCCAGTAAACGCTCATCCGAGCCCGTTGCAAAAGTAAATCCTATTCAGCCTGCTCAAGCACCGCAGGTGGTTGATAACACTCCGATAGTCAAATTCAATGAAGAAGTAGTCAAGTCAAATAACAAACCAGTCAAAGTTGAGCGGATAGAAGATAAGCAGATTCAGGCACCAATTGCTGAGAAGATTGATGAAAAAAGAATTCCTGAATCATTGCCACTGAAAAATCTAGCAACAGTTGAAACTAAAGCTGCTAATACCCAAGAAGAGCTTGCTTCAAACGCATTGCCCGTATTGGTAGATAAAAGAAATAAAGACAAGGATGCGCCAGAAGTCCAGCCACCAGGTAAATCTGGAAATCCTTCTTTGGCCCCAGCAAGTGATTCTGCTAAATCCTCAAATATAGCCAGCGCTACCTCGTCTGCCAGCTCTGGTGGATCCTCATCGAACTCACCAGCGATGTCCCCTCAGGCGGCAGCTTCGTCTAATGGAGCAAGCACTGAGATGCAAGCACAAATCTCAAACGCTAAATCTTCTGCTTCTGGGTTTTCTGCGGGTTCGGGAACGGCAGATGCTGATTACAAATCGGAGAGTCTGCGAAATGCCCAGCCCCGTTATCCAATCTACTCACGTAAGACACATCAAGAGGGTGTAGTGGTCGTCTTAGCGGAGGTATTGACCAATGGCGGCGCAACCGATATTCGTATTGCTGCCAGTAGTGGTTTTAAGTTATTAGATGAAGCTGCTCTTGAAACAGTTAAGCAGTGGCATTTTGTACCAGCAAAAAGAGATGGTGTGGCTTATGCACAAAGACTGCGTATTCCAGTTACCTTTAGTTTGAATAATCGATAAAGAAAGTCATCATGAATCTCAATATTATGAATATTGTTCTGGGTCTACTGATCCTCCTATCTGTCTTTACGTGGGTTTTGGCGCTATATAAGCTTTTGCAAAACCGCAAAGCATTCCAACATGATCGAGCATTTTCAAAAGCATTCTGGGGCTTTAATGACTGGGATGAGGCGAGGGCAAATATCGTTGAAAACGGCACTCATTTAGGACAAATTGCCAATGCTGGCTTTGTCGTGTATGACGAGTACTTGAATAATCCGCATTCTTTAAGACATGCTGGAGAAGTCAATGAAGTGCTAGAGCGCCCCTTGCAGCAAAAAGCTGAAGAAATCATATGTCAGCGTGAAAAGGGCTTGAATGAGTTAGCTTCGATCGGTTCGCTAGCTCCTTTTATTGGCCTTTTTGGCACCGTATGGGGCATTATGGAGGCCCTCAAATCAATTGGTGAATCGGGGCAAGCCAGTATTGATATGGTTGCAGGACCTATTGGTGAAGCGCTGATCTCAACGGCAATTGGTATTGCTGTAGCGCTGCCCGCAGTATTTTTCTATAACTACTTTGTAAGACAACTCAGGGTAGCTAGTACCAATATGGATGGCTTTATCAATGATTTTTTGCGCTTGGCTGTTGCTGAAGTAAAACGCGTCAAAAACTAATTGGAGTTAGAGCTATGGCTGGAAAATTCAATCGTCAGGCGCCACAAGCAATGGCTGAGATTAACGTAACCCCATTCGTAGATGTGATGTTGGTCCTACTGGTTATTTTTATTGTGACCGCACCATTGTTAGTCCCTCAATCAATGAAGGTCAACTTACCAAAGACGGTAGAGCTGAATAAGGCGGTGCCGACAAAAAACTCGATTTTGGCAATTGATGCGGCGGGTCAAATTGCGTTTGATGGCAAAAATACTAGTGATTCAGAATTAATACAGATCTTTAAAGTGAACGCCAATCCGAATTTTCAGGTACAGATTCAGGCTGACCAAGCAGTACCTTATGGACGTGTCGCTGAGATCATGGCTTTGGCTCAAACTAATGGTGTTACCAAGATTAGCTTTGCTACTACTTCAAGAGATAGGCGTAAATAAGGGGTATGCCCAGCGTTACTTAAAGTAACGCTTACTACCCTAAAACCACTTTGGAGCAATCAAGTGTGAAACGGTTGCTCCAAAATTCCTTTGGTTTTCAAAACCAAAGAGTGAGTCAGTGGTTCTTCTTGTTACATTAAATCCACTACACAAAACGCTACACACCGATATTTAGGAGATGTAAGCTCTTGAAATCCTTATGGTTTTCTTTGGGTGTCTGCTCTCATAACCAGAGAACCTAAACTAACCCTAAAACTAATAAAAAGTAGGTCAGGAATATAAATGGTGAGGTTTGGTCATGTGAGCGTTACTTTAAGTAACGCTTGTGAGGTTGTAAAACTGTGTAGGTGGCACTACACAGTTGTGGCCTATCCCAATTGAAATAAGCTGGACATCCTCAACCCTGATTCGATTCCGCCCCGGACGATTATGAAATACTTAAACCACCCTCGGGTGGTTTTTTGTGAGCGTTACTTTAAGTAACGGCTAATTTTTGCTGGCGAGTCATTTATGAAGTTATTATTCCCCTTAAAGTAGTAGTAATAATCATCTACGATGTCCAATATAACTAAACCAAAACTTAACCTGATTGATCGCGATACTTTATGGGATAGAGCTTATAACTCCCTAAGGGCGGCATTGCTGGCTGGTCGTTTTGTTCCGGGGGAGAGGATAGTCCTTCGAAAAATTGCTGATGATTTGGGGATTAGCCTAACCCCAGTGAGGGATGCAGTTAATCGCCTAATTGCAGAAAATGTTTTGGAGCGTGGCGGTGTAGGGCAGGGTGGCGGCGCAATTGTCCCTCTTTTGAGTGCCAAACAATTTAGTCAGTTGATGATGATCAGAGGTGCTTTAGAACCTATAGCGGCCCAGGCAGCTGCAAAGCTAGCCTCGAAAGAAGACTTGTTGGCGGTATCTAATTCTTTAGCCAATATGAAACAGTTTGTTGCGGAAGGTCAAATTGATGACTATCTCGAAGCACATTATCAATTCCACTTCGGCATCTATCGGCTCGCCAATCTACCGATTCTTCTGCAAATGATTGAGAGTGCTTGGTTGC
>JGI26470J50227_1000317_pt1 | contig 21188 bp, 33 predicted proteins | sample FreactTroBogLake_FD_50227 | JGI IMG/M metagenome (IMG submission 50227) | reverse complement strand
TCAATAATGGCATTGGGATAAATCCTACCTACATTCTTAAAGTAGGAGGTCGGCACGGTGACTTTTTGGGTTAATGCTGTCATTCGTTTTGGCTCTTTATAGAATGAATAAGAAACTCATCAGCAAATCGAAAAGCTAGCTCAGTATTGAGTGGCCTAATTTGAATAGCACTTTTGTAAAGAGATAATGCTAAAAACTCCCGCAAGGTCATTTCGCTGGCGGATTGATTTCCGCGCTCTTTTGCCTTTTTCAGCAATTCCATTTGTTCTTTGTCGAGTTCCATTTATATAGCTATTTTTATGTTAATGCCTACACGCAAGAATCTGAATATTTGACAATTATCAAATTCTATTTTGTTGTATAATTTATATTATGGAGGGAGCAAGGGGACTGGGTATGGTTTGTTTTCATGGTGGTTTATTTTAAATCGTATTCGTCTTTTAAATCTTCCGGAACCCGGTAAATAATAACTCCGACAAAGTGAAATATCGGCGCATCGGTGGGTTGTTGAGGCCAGGTAACCATATCCTGAAAAACCCTCATTTCGTCAATCTGTATTTTACCTTCCCACTTTTGAGTAAACTTCCTCATTGCGTCACAGACAAAACCCATTTGACTATAACTGAAATAAGTTAACCTCCGGTACATGGTTGGGAGTACGTGCGCGGCCATTGCTTCTTTATCTGCATTCATTCTACAAAAACTGCCGTCCTGGCCTACCTTAAAAGTTCCTTTTGGGAAAACCACATCAAAATCACGGACGTTCCCAACGTAATAACTTCCCGGTGCACAGTTTGGCATTTCAAAAAATCCTTCCGTAATCTTAGGGCAAATAAAAGGCCCATTGTTAAATCCCTGTATATGCTTGATATGATCGCGAGCCGTTATCAAATCACCCTCTTTTATTTCGTTCGTTTTTTCCATTGTTATTTCAATTCGTATTCGTCTTTCAGGTTTTCCGGAACTCTGTACATAATAATTACAGTAAATTGTTTTACATATATGTTATTGTCAACGCCTTTCAGTTTTGCAAAGCCAGGTGTCGAGTAGCTTGATTCGAAAAATTTTATTTCATCAATAATTATTTTTCCTTCCCATTTTAAAATCCATTGACGAGCCTGCATTGCAGCGTCCGGGCCCTTCTGGGCAACAATAGACGTTATCCTCCGGTACATGGCATTCAATTTTTCTAATTCTCCCAACATCTGTAAAAGCGATTTTTGCTCTCCAATCGGAACGGTATTACCAATCCCGTAATTGGCCCAATGCGGTATTTCGTTCGTTTTTTCCATTCTCTTTATACTCAGTGTTTAGGCTCCTCTCCTACCCTAGTGGAGAGGGGTAACGGTTTTCAAACAGTGTCACCTTTTTTTTTACAATGATTTCATCCTCATCTACCTCCAGCCATTTTGCAAAGGCGCGTACTTCCAAGATATTAATATTCACCTTGTTTGATAGGAGATTATCCCAGCGCGTTCGGTTTCTTAATCCTAGTTCATTCAGCAATTCATCACTGGGAATAAACATTTTAGATTTCATTTTTCCTTCTATAACGCTGGCTATTTTGTTCTCAATAGAAGCTCTTTGTTTAGTGGATTTCGCCATATTATTTAATTACCTAATGGCAATATTACATAAACTATACCAAAAACGCATCCTTGCGATGTAAAAATATTTTATAGGTAATAAACATAAGGTTCACATGAAGCACTTTTTGATCCTGACAATCACGCTATTATCCTTTCAAAAAAATATTGATTTTTTTTCGAATGGACATTATCTATCTGAAAATCAGTTATTTCACTTCTTCCCCCATAGGGAAAACGATGGCACTATTTGGGCAGATTTGATCTTCTATTGCAGGGAAACTGCCGCCGGCGAAGTATGGATAGAATATGAAAATGATTTTTTTGCCCGTTATTGCGGAGGCGTGAAGCTGCTGTATAAACATTATCCGAATGCCTTGCAAAAATAAAAAAGCCCCGCAATTGCGGGGCTTCACGTCGCTAACGCGATCATCGGTATTTAGATTCGATTTATTCAGTTTTAATAAAAATTGTTATTGCTCCAGTTTGTTCAGGTCTTTTCAATAAACCACCGCTGCTAAAATTATCTCTGATACAGTCTGCTTCAAAATAAGTTAGGAACAGAACGGCATCTTCAATATTTTCAGACCAGGCACATACACCTTGGTTTGGAAATTCATCCTTCAAGTAAATTGGCTTATCAGAGGAAAAACCTTTGAATAATATTCCGTATTCCATTATCTCATTATCACATTAGCAAATTAGCAAATTATTTCTTCACGTACACTCTCAAAGTCTTGTCATTGAAAAATCCAAAGTTGCAAATGCTTAACAGTACTTGCCCAAAGGTCTGGGTAGTTTTTATGCTGTAATTGCTATCAGCGGGAAGGGCGGGAGCTTTGGTTACCCAGGTTCCCAGTGAGCCGGCACCGCCGTAATGTTTTATCGTTCCGGTGCTGTATTGGGTTTTAGCCGGATCATTCTTTGCCGGGCCGGTACCGTGTACCATGTAGGTGCTGCAAGAGCTTAATGCCACAGCCAATAAAATACAAATCAATTTCATTGGTTCATTCGTTTAAGTTGTTGTTGCAAATATAGGAAAAATTCGTGCCACAAATAGCACCCTGTATATATTTTTTCAGGGGGGGTAGGGGAGAGGGTAGTTTTATACTGTTTGAAAACTTCGTAAAATCCGTATCTTTACCGCTATAAAATCGTTACAATGGCTTCAATCATTAATTCTATTCCTCAGATCGCGGAGCAATACGGTTGCTCAGAGAAAACATTGAGAAAAAAGCTCAAACCGATCTATCCTTTTTTAAAACAAACCACCGATCCGAAAGAGCGTTTGCGCATATTGGTTCCTAAACAAGTGGAGGACATCTATCGGTATTTAGGACATCCGAAAGAGTAAGTTAAGGGAATTAACGGAAGTTAAGGAAAGCCTTAAATAACATGATGTAAAGAGTTGCTATCTTGCACGCTAATCATGGAAAAAGGAACTAAAATCATTGTTGTTGCGGGCGTTGCCGGATTGGCATTGTTAGCCGGTGGAGGCGTTAAGGCCGCGGTTGCGAATGCAGTTGCCGGTCAGCCTCAATTCATGGTCAAGGGCTTTTCCATTAATTCAAAGGGCGGGGTAGTTCACCTTTCCGTAGTCAATCCGGGAAATCAATCATTTACGGTTAATTCAATCGTTGCCAATATTTTAGATAATGGCACGCGGATAGGCATGGTTAATTTTACTCCCGGCCCCGGAAATCCTGCAACGATACTACCGGCAAGCACTACGAATATTGACCTGGTAGTGGTACCGGACGCGGCGGGCGTTATCAGCGATGCGCTCTCCAGTGGACAAACTTTAGTTCAGGATATTACTAAAATTTCCAGTCAGGCCACAGCGGCGATACAAACTGCCGGCAATGTAGCAAGTGCCATTACTTCCCTTTTTGGAGGTAGCAGCGCGAACGCGAATGCCGGTGCCAATGACGCGGAGCCTAGCGACAGCAATATCACGGCGGATAATTACGATCCTACGAATGATCCTCAAAGTGGTAGTTATGATCCGAACGGGGACGCTTTTATTAATACCGGCGTGGTAGATCCTAATAGCCTGGGAGGAGATCCGGGCAATGGTGATTTTAGCAGCGGAGATACAGGCGGGGACTTTGGAAGCGATACGGAATACGGAGTAGGAGCGGCGGGAGATCAGCACGTTCTCACAATGACTGCAACGGTAAACCTGAGCGGTATAAATATACAGTTCACTCAGCCATTGGCAAGTGTAAGTCAGGCATTATGAAAATACCGGGCTTCACAGGGCAAGAGGAGGAGATTGTGAGCAATCACGATACAGAGGACATAAAAGATCTATTGCTGAGTAAGGACGGAGTATTTGTAGATCAGGTGCAAGGGTACTGCAAAAGTTTGCAGGGTTTGGATGATGAGGAAATATGCAAAGCGGTATTTGATTGTTTAAAGCAAAACGTCACGTACCGGGCGGATACAGCCCAGGAGCAATTGTTAAAAAGCCCGGCGGCTTTATTCCATTACAAAGAAGGTGACTGCAAGTCATTTTCACTTTTTGCCGGAACGGTTTTGCGCGTGATGCAAATCCCTTACAACTACCGGCTGGTAAGTTTTGACAGAGGCGATCCCACACCTACACACGTGTATGTAGTGGCAAATCCCGGAACGAGGGAGCAGTATATTATAGATGCTACGCTGAATAAGTTTAACTATGAAAAGCCTTATACCTATAAGCAGGACGAAAAAATGCTAAAATTCTTAAGCGCGCCGGGCAACGCATCCGGATACCATACTTTTGCTTTAATGCGGTACAACCGCAGAGGGGGAAATAACGGACGCGTCAATGGTTTTTTGCAGGACATTTCCAGCGGTCAAATCAAAAAGGCATTTACGGTAGATACCAAAGCTCCAGGCGTGGTGGATAGCAATAAACAGAAGGCGGATATAATTACTCAATTCGGGTATTTGGAAGCCTGGCAAAAGCAAAAGCAAGCTCTTGCCGATACTGTGAAAATGTCCTATCATGATAAAAAGGATCAGATAGACGCGATCCAGGTAAAACAGAACACGGCTATGACTGCTATTATTAATGATATAGTAGCAGAGGTAAGCGACGATAAAAGGACGGCGGACTTTAATAATGTACTCACCACCACAATGGAGGGACTGACAGCGGNAGCGGTTTCCGCTATTGCTACACCGGCAGCCGGAGTGGCAACCGGAGCCTTGCTGAAACTCTCTATAAGCCCTTCAATTCCTCCCTCTCAACAGGCAAACATTGCGGCACTCAAACAATTTACAGCAAGCGAATTTCCTTTTTATCAAAAGGCGACAAACTCAAATGCCGGTGCTGCCGGTAAATTGATACTAACGGTGCCCTCTAATAATACTCAGGCACCAAATGTAAGCACTACCAGTACTACACAGACTGTAAAGCCCGCGCCGGTAACGGTGAGAAAGACTGCACCGACTAATACCACCACTACCAAAACTACCACCGCAAACACCAACAGAAGTACTGCTACAACTACCAATTCCGAAGGTGCTGCAACACCGCCTGCTAAAAATAATAATACGCTCATTTATGGAGGATTTGCGGCAGTGGCTGCATACTTCCTTTTAAAATAATAACTATGGGACATCCTAACGACAGACCTATATTAACTCATCCCAACGAACGGCCCTCTCTGGGGCATCCTGACTTGCGCGCTAAGGGCAATTCTCCTGAAGGGAAGATAAATGTATCTACTGCGAAAGCTCCAAAGGCTGAAAAAGCTCCAAAGGCTGCAAAAGCTCCGGCAGCAACGAAACCCTCTGCAAAGAAAACCACCACTAAAAAAGCAACTAAAGCCGGCACTAAAAAAACGGCTTCAAAAAAATAATTACTATGGCAGTAAGAAAGGTAGGCCGTCCGCGTAAAGCGAAAAAGAAAACTGCAAAACGCCGTATAGGTGTTGCAAAGAAAAAATCCACGGTAACACTGGGAAGTATCAATAAGAAACTCAATGCTCTCACAAAAACAGTTAAAAGCCACGGATCGCGCATTAGCAAACTTGAATCGCGCACTAAGTCAACAAGGAAAGCAACTGCAAAAACTCGAAAGAGAAAAACAAGCAGGCTCAGGCTCGCAGCATAAACAAACAAGCACAAATTTAAAATCTAAGAATATGGTTAAGAAAAAACGTAGTACAAGAAAAAAGACGGTACACCACCGTTCAGGTACTAAGGTAGCACGTCCGCGCCGCAGCACGCGCCGCAGGAAAAAACACGGCATACTGGGCGCAGTGGATGTAGAAAGCGCGCTGATGGATGCTATTGGAATTGGTGCCGGTGCAGTGATTTCACAAATGGGCGCACTGGAAGCGGATAAGCACTGGCCTACCGCTGATCCTCGTTTAGTAGGCGCGGCAAAAATTGCAGCCGGTATCTTATTGCCTGATCTGGCACCGGGTTCCAGAATGATAAGCAATGTAGGAAAAGGATTTATAGCGGGAGGCTTCATTGATATTGCAATGGCATTCGGCGCGTTCAAATCATGGAATATTCCTGCATACACTCCGGTAACGGTAACCACTGCCGCTGTAAAAGGGCCTCCTGAAATGCTAGGCTATGCTGACCAGGGCGGACTGGCAGGAATTGGTTATGCTGACCAGGGCGGACTGGCAGGGCCTCCCTATATGAACGGAATGCGTAACGGCAGGGGAGCGCGCAGGATTATTCGTCTTAACGGACAAAGCGAATATGAAAAAGAAGCCATTTACGATGGAATGGTTTAATACTTGTCCGCACTAAAAATTTTCAATTAATTATAAAACTTCAATAGAACGATGAAACAATTTACAATGAAAAAATTTATCCTTGCATCCTTTGCGTTTGCATTGGCAATGGTATGCTGGCATTTTTCGGATCATATTACCGCCGGATTTATTGCCGCCGGAGTAATGCACGCAATGGCACTGCCATTACCGGGATTAAATCCTAGCACCGGAACGCGTAAGGTTACCGCGCAGAACATGAATGTATCGGTAAGCGATATGATGGCATTGACCGGCAGCCGTGATAAACTGGACTACCTGAAAGCACGTTATCCAAAGGCAACGGTAATTTCCGAATCTTATTTGCGCATGGAAAACGCTTTGAGCAATACAGCAAATTCTTATCAGTTCAATATAGTTCCGAACGCTGCAAGCGATTCCGGTACTGAAAAGAAACTGAATCAAAATGACTTATTCGGGGTTACTCATGTAGGCGTATTTCTGGGACAACGTAACAGCGTTGCGAAGGCGAATGCCATGCAATTGCAGACTTTCCCTTGCGATGCTTTGCTCGACGGTGCTACCGCTAACGTAGTAATTACTGACTTGTTTGCTATCTACAACGGATCTCTGCAAATTGCAATTGGTACTGTGATATTCTTTGATGCGATTGAAGGGCTGGACTTCTTGTACATTCCGGTAACTCAACAGGATACTGTAACAGCGGCTGCAACATCTACAAGCTCAACACCGGCAGCACCTCCGGGAGCGGCTGAAACCGTGGCAACCTTTACTCCTTTAAACAACCAAAGGAATAAAGACAGCGGTATGGTGGAACTTTCTACCTTGCTGATCCTTTCCGGACAAGCGCAAAACTACTTTACGTATAATTTGCCATTGCCTCAAACACCAAAATTCCAGGCAGTAACTGCCGGAGTGGTGAATTGCATTATCCTGAAATTCCGCGGCTTCATTGTGAAAGGCCAGGCGTATATGGATCAAATGTCATAAGGCTGTCTTTCCATTAACAATAAAGAGGCGCGATGCTATTGCGTCGCGCCTCTTATAATTTAAAAACAAAATGGCATTTAAACTAAAAAAATATACGGGCTTAAAATCCCTTTTGATAGACGTTCCCATTACGAACGCCACTACCCAGATATTTCAGATCCCGCAACAATTAACGCTGAATGGAAAAATTCTCGTTGCCCTGGAAACGTATTGCGCTACCAACGGCGGCACCTTTCCTCCGAATGCGGTATTTATTCCAAAGAGTGTTTTGTCCGGGCGCGTACTGATAGACTATGATGATCTTTGCAATTGCGCAATAATATTAAAGGACGTAAACAATACCAACCTTTTGGATTCGCTTCCATTGGTGGACTTGATGACTTCTTTAAATTACGGCCTATTAAAGAGGTTTGATGACTATGCAGACGGTATCTGGAATGTTTCCTGGCCTAATTCACAATTGAAGTTTGTGAACGGATATACCGTAACTACCGGGGCTAACGGTAGTGCACTGTTTACAGCATGGTACGTAGATCCTGAAGATTTACAACAATAGATTATGGCAGTAATTGGAGTAGCGAATCTTTTGCAGGCAATGGATTATTGCGGATGTAAGTACTTTGTAGTTACACCCCACAACCAGCCAAAGACATATCTATGCCGTCACATGGAAGGGGACGGCAGTACGGTAGTTGCAAAAAAGAAGTTTTCCGATTGGGCACTCACCCAAGATCAATTGGTGCAACCTTCCCAATTACGCATTGTGATGTACACCAAAGGGCAACCGTCCTTTGTTAAAAAAGCAGAAGAAGGAAGTACAGAAGATACCAGCAATTCCAGTATTACAATTCCTGACTTTTTTCTATTTGATCCTTACAATAGGTTTGCTTCCGCTCCGGGTGCTTTTCAGCAACCGCAAGGAATGGGACAGATAGGCGCGCCTCCTCCGGAGGATATAAAATTGCTGAAAGATCGTTTGCGCGAAGAGATCATGCTGGAGATGGAATTGAAGGAATTGCGCAAAGAGATTAAGGAATTAAAAGAAGGCGGCGCCAACGGCGGCAAACTGGGAGATGGAAGGGAAATACTTGGAATGATAAAGGAGGTTATGCCTATGCTTTCCATGTTGCGTCCGGGTGCAAAAGCTCCGGTGCAAGCTCTTGCCGGAGCGGAAACCGCTACCGCTCCAAAATCAGTGGATATAGTACATAACAATACTCAACAACAACAAATGAAAGAAACGGAAATTGAAGTAAATCCCGCGTATGATGACGCGCTGGATATTTTGGAAACCGCAGATCCGAACTGGGAAACGAACATGATAAAATTAGCGGCCCTGGCAAAGAATGATCCGAATACTTTTAGTTTCGTCATTGGTCAATTCGATAAACTTACTTAAAATAATGGCAAAGAAAGATATTAACTGGATGCCTATTATTTTAGGAGCTGCCGCGGTAGGAGGCTTTATGCTATACGAAAAAAGCAAAGCCGCCAGTACGGGAGTAGCTCCGGCAGCGGTATCACCTCAGTACGTTCCGCCGGTAGTTGCAAAGCAAATGCCTTTAGTCGCATTGCCCATAGCTGCATATCCTTTAGGAATGGGATCTTACGGTTCTCAGGTCAAAATATTGCAAGGCCTTATTAATAAATGGAATGTTGCCCAGGGCTATCCTACAATTACAGAGGACGGGCAGTGGGGCAAACAAACAAATGATAATATCGCTCAGATTATTGGATATAGCCCGGTAACAATAAACTCCGGGGATTATGATCTCATAATGAGTTATGCAAGTCACGACAATCCTTTAGGTGATTTTGTAGCTGGAAAAAGCGGAGCGGTATTAATGCCGGGAGGTGCTTACTCCGATACTAACCTTATACAATTCTAAATGCCACAACTTCAAAAATATATACCAAAGCATGAAGATTTCCACTGGAAAAATATCTTGTTGATTGGTGTTGTGGCTACGGGTGGAATATTGGCTTATAAGTTTTTGACAAAGCCTTCTGCAAATGATTCCGCTAATGCAGATGCAGCGAGTGTACAAAACAATGTAAATAATTTACCGCAACAGTTGCCCTTTTATTCCAACCTGGCCGATAATATTTACGACTATATGAATGGGTGGATACTTACTGATTCCGGCCAGAACGATAATGTAATTACTCCATTATCGCAATTGAATGCTGATGAAGTAAAACAAGTATATAAAGATTTCGGGGCGCGTACATTTGATTTCACAGTACGTCCGGGTGACAGGAGCGCGCACAATATGCGATCCTTTGCCCAGATAGCTATGGATAGTAGTGGGTACGATGCTTTAAATTCAATTTTAAGTAACGCAGGAATATGAAGGATATAATCACTAGCCCGCAAACGCAAAATAATGAGCCTGGAGCCTTGTTTGACTTCAGGAGGGGACTTATATCCGTCCGCGGTGAAAAGACACCGGAGGACGCTCGCACCACTGCGCAGATAGCAATAGATTACTTAAAGAACAATAAGGGCTGGACTTTTTATCTGAAAGACATGATCGCTTATGATGACAAGGGCGAGATATTTGTTTTTAAGATGGAGAGGGGATTGATCCTGGATAGTTCCACCTTTAAACCTATTGCGGGGAATTGATGCAATGAATATGCAAGTTTCCTCAAATGAAATTGCAAACATTCAGCGTCACGAAGGAACTGAATTAAATCCTTATTGGGATCTGCAAGGATACAGTATAGGCACGGGACATTTTGGAGGATCTTGCCAGCAGGGCGATTTTAGTGTTTTAATAAACAACCTGGCGCAATACGGAATTACTCCGGATACTACCAGCGGCGGCAACTGGATCACTTTACAGGATGCAGCTATATTATTGTATTCGGATTTGCAAAACGCTGTAAGTGCCGTAAACAATGGATTGACCAGGGCGGTATCTCAAAACGCGTTTGATGCGCTGGTAGATTTCGCATATGGTGCAGGGGTAGGAGCGGTAAAACATCCCATTGCGGATATAAATTTGGGAGATTACCAGAGCGCCGCGAACTACATTGCAAGCTGGGTACACGATAGCCAGGGCAATGTTATTCCTGATCTGCAAACATTGAGGAACCAGACAGCGGCGATAATATTAGCCGATGCAAACTATAAACCGAACGAAGCGGGTTTTGGATGGATAGCGGGAGGGATATTATTATTCCTCGCAGCTCCGAAAATAATTGATTACGTAAAAAAGAAAAAATATGTCAGACAAATCGGGCGCACGCGACGCAGAGTATAGTAATGATGCGTTTTCGAAAGAGTTTACCTCCAACGGGGCTGATAACACAAATTGGGTTCCGAATGCGAATGCGCTTTTTTTCTTTAATAATTCAGCGGTAGTGGTGAAGGTAAATAACTTTCCAATTTTTCCGGGCGGTACCTTGCCATTTGGTGAAATGAGAAAAGGGGTTTATGATAAACCTCTTAATATCACTTTTGATGGAATAGATACGGGAACCTTGTTTTGCATGGTAACTATTAAATCACCTCGCAAAACAACTGAGCAATGAGAATATCCGGTAAAAAATATAATCAGTATGGAGGGAATCCGGGTGGAACTTCTGCCGCTGCCGGTGATGCTACCGCGGCGAACCAGGTACTACAAATTACCCAGGAAACAACTACCGCCACTGAAACTACCGCGACGGCCAATAATACCGCCACTATAAAAACCGATACGGATAAGCTAGTAAATTCTACTGGGCTTACAACTGATCCGGCACAAACTGATCCCACACAAAACGCCAACGAGATAGAGTTATTAAAGGGCCTACTGACGTTTATCCTTACGCTGGGAAGCGAAACGGACGGCACGCCTTCCAATCCTATCAATAACAATTCTGCAACGATTCAGAACGTCCTGAGGTTAATTGCAAATAACCTTTATGTGCTTACCAACGATCTGGTATTGCCGTACAATGCTGCATTACCTAATAGCACCTTTGGGGCATTGGGCCAGGCAAAAGACGCGGCAGTACTTTCCGGTATTATTACGTCTCCGGGCACGGGTGGTTATACCATTAATGCCGCTATAAAATATCTTTGCCAAAATACACTTACTAATCTCAATAGCCCGCTATCCGGATTATTAACGCAATTACAGGCTATCGTCACGGCTTTGGGAGCTTCGCTGCCATTACCAACGGGCGCGGCTACTTCTGCATTGCAGACAACCGGCAATACTTCCCTGAGTGATCTGGATACTAACCTGGGAGCTAAAACGGATGCCTCTGTTAGCAATCCTGCCTCCAGTGCTTCGGTTATTGCTGCATTAAAAGGACTGCAAACTATTTTACTGGCTGCTCTTCCATTACCTACGGGTGCAAGTACCAGCGCGCTGCAAACAACGCTCAATAATGAGATACTAAAACTTCCACAGGGCAATAATTCGTATTTGCACGCGGCGGCAAACGTGGGACTGACGTCTATAAAAGGAACGGCTGGCCAACTTAAATCCGTTTCCATTAATAAAGCCGGCAGCGCGGGCAATACATTAACGATCCAGGACGGCGGTGCGGTAGTTGCGGTAATTGATACCACTACGGCAAGGCAGATTTCTTTCGATATTGCATTCAGTACAAGTTTACAATATATATTAGCTACCGGCACACCGGCAGACCTTACATTTTCTTATTCTTAATTTTCAACGATATGAAACTAACAGCCATACTCAAAAAATCCGAACACGCAAAGGACGTGGTAGTAGATACCAAAACCACTAAAGGCAAGAACGGCAAACCGGATACCACAGAGGATATAAAGGCGCCCGTATTTAATATGTCCTTCGCACTCATGGACGGCACCAAAGCGGTAGGAGTGGTACATCTTACCGAGATCGCTCAAAAACAGCGTGACGAGTTCGGTAAGGAGCTTACTGAGTATCCGTTTATTTTGGGGAAGTAGTATCTCTTCCAAGTCCAGTTGTTTCATGTTTGTAATTAATTCCTACCCCCACTGATCGGCCATTGCCTGGGCTATACCGTAAAAGTATATTTTATGGTATTCAGAATAAAGAATATATTTTGTTTCCATTCGTAATTCGTAATTGCGTAATTCGTAATTAATTTCTATCTTTGTTCCCGACTTTAAGATTGTTGCCGTGAATATTGGGCTCACGGCTCAAAGCGGGGCTATCTGGCTCCGCTTTTTTATATTCTTTACCCTTACAATATTCTGCAAACGTACACCACTTGTAAGGCTGGTTTTGTCCGTAAAACCATTGCATCCATAGTTTATCTATCATTTTATTGGTCAAGTTCTTTAAGTTTATCAATAATTTTATTTATCATTATAACCTGTGCAGAATCTGGGAATTCTTCTCTGGATTCAATTAAATACAATATCAAATCCGAAATCCGAACGTATTTTTTACCGCGTCCGGATAACATTTCCAGTGTAAATGTTTTCTTTCCCATTGCTTTAGTATTTAGAATTTAGAGTTTAAATTAATTATCGTTCTCGGTGAAGTAATCCATCAGGAAAGTAATAACATCGCGGTGGTGTTTGAACACGAACAAATTTTCTTGCACCGGCAAACTTAACTTTGGTACATTTTCCGGTTCGCTTTGTTTTTGCAGGGATGAAAGTAATTCATCTTCGCTATCCACTTTGCGGATTTCCTTTGCCATCTCGCGGATGGATTCTCTTTCTGCCTGTGATAATCCGCCAATGATAGGGCCACCATTAAGGCGTGGCAAATAATCGGGCGCAGTGCGATCAATAAGCATGGGCGTTCTGACAATGTAACCATTGCCTACCTTCGTGATAATAATTCCGTTGTTTTCGTACATAAGATTTAATTATTTACAACTGTTGATAGTAGATAATATTTCATGCAGTGCCCAATATTCAGGATGGAAATAACCATTAACTATACTTCCAATGGAAAAGAAGCAAAATGTAAGCAGTATTGTAGCAATAATTGCGGCTAAAATCATTGGAATTTGAATAGATAGTTCATATTCATTATAATAATTTCCGATAGCTCCATTTTTTTCAGGACTACTGAATTTTTTATGAAGCCTGTATAATCCATAGATAGCTATACAAACAATTATTGTTTGTACCAATGTGGTTGTGGCGTCAATAGCAGCTTGTTTAATTAAGATACTCCAAAGGTACTGCGAAGTTGTTCCCAGTTTTTGAGCAAGTTGTTCAATTAATTTGGTTTGATTGTCATTCATCTTTTTAGTATTTAGATATTAGTATTTTGAATTTGATTTACCTTGGTAAATCGTGTAAACTCATTCGCATAAAGCTCACTGGTAGCTTCCAGTGTCTTGAGGCATTGTCTGTACTGCCATTCCACCGGATTGGTTTCAAAGAGCTTCACTTGCTCGGTGAATATTTGCAGATTCGTTTTTCGTTTCTTATGGATTTTCCGGTTTAGTTTGGCATTGTGCATGTACAGCTCATAGGCTTTTTTGCTGCTGGCAAATCCCTGCGGCCTGGTGAGGTAATACACGGGATCCATTAGCCAACCTTTCGGGTACTTTAATCTGTTTTCCTGCTTGAGCATGATCCGGATCCGGAAGCAATTAGCGGCTTCATCAATCAGGGTTTTAAATTCCTTGCCACCGGCCTTTCTATTCAGTTCCACATACGATTTCAAAAAGGTGTAAATGTATTCCTTGCACTGGATGAAATGCAGGGTAGATAAATTACAGTTGTTATACAGGATACGGAGCATATACAGTAGCAGCGTATAGGATAGATTATCAGTATAGTTATGCTCGTTCTTATCCTTTAATTCAGTAACCCTTTCGCTGGCTTTTCCAAGTTCCGAACGGGGCGCGGCCGCCGCAACACCTGAGCTAAAAATTTTCGCTTCGCGTGCTCCGGTTTCCGTTTTTTGGTTTGCCGCTTTTGCGACCGTTCCAATCCTTTCCCTCAAACGATCTGCGCTCGTTTGGATGTTTTTTTCTTTTTCCGCGTTGGTCGCGTCAGCAGTCTCAGGGAGGCGTTGCGGAGCAACGCGCTCCAAAAGATTAGTGGATTTATCCACACCATTGCGAGCTTCACTTATTGCATTTATTTGAGTTAATGAGCTCGAATTCGTTTGTGGAAGAAATTGTAAATTTAGCTGATAACCCGTTGATTTATCGTAATTTGGTTCAAGGGGGGGAGAGGCTTGAATGAAGCTATCCCAGAAGGCCAGGAACTCCGTGTTAAGCTCATAGGAGGGCATACGGATCGGTTCTGCCGTCCAGCCACCTTCACTCTTACCAAAGCGGCAATACCCCTTCTTACGCATTACAAAGGCCCCCGTTTCAATCAATCGGATAATGTGATTATTAATAGTCCGGGTATTGGCGTGTACCGCTTTTGCAAAAAGTTCGTTGCATACTTCAAACGGAGTATCCGGGTGCAGCTCCCCGGTCTGGATCTTCTTCATGTGCTGCATCAATAGCTTTGCGGCAAACTTTAAGGTGTTTACCACATTGCCCCTAATGCAATGCTTTAAGTAGTGATCCTTGCCGTGAAGCTCCAGCATGGTTTTAGTGTGCTCGCGGCACCATTTGTCTATACTAATTTCAGTTTCAAGAATGGCAAGTAATTGGACTTTTTCCATTAAATTTGACTTGTTTTTTAAACAAGGGCCGGGGGAAGAGCTCTTTGAATTGAAGTTCTCGTAGCTCTCCCCCAGTTATCCTTGCGGATGAGGTTATATATCTTGCGTTTGGGTGTATCTCCTATAAATCACATCTCCATTGGTCAATATTGATCTGCTTAGAGTTAATTCTTTTGGCATACCATTGTAATAATTGGCACCTCCCGATATAGAAGTACAGGTAATTATTTCCATTGAAACATTGTCTTCGTCATGGGTAATACTTGGAAGGATATTACCTTCAAGCGTGTGTGCATATCTATCCATTATTCTTTTTTGAACGTTTATGAAATTTTTGGCATAGAATACTATCAATAACAGTAAAACTATATTGCCAATAATACTCAATATCATTATGATTGTGATGGTAATATTCATTCGTAATTATTAATTAGTAATTGTATTGCGGTTCCTTGCGGTGCGTAAAATATCTTTGTTAATAGAATATTCCACTAAGGCATAATAAGTTGAGCCTGACATATTAAAACTTAGGGATATTATATATTTATCTTGACAAAAATTATTTAGCTGTGACTGGAATATATATCCATCGGTAGCAGCAACAATTTCAAACAATGTTCCTTTGGGCGCATCGTTTTTATTTTTTCTAAAAATTTCCATCGTTACCCATGTAATTAAAAGAATGTTTTGAAGTATTCCGAGGAAACAAAAAAGGGTAATTAAGTATATCATTCGTAATTATTAATTAGTAATTTGTTTTTGCCCATAATATTCCCCAACGATCTGCATTTTGCCATTCATTCGTTGCTGGGCGGTGTGCGCTATCTGTATCGGCGTTTTATTATCAATCAATCCGCGTATTTCGTAGATCAGCATTTTGTCTATAAATTCCGAGATCGGTATGGTGGTAAATACATCATACAGCACAAAGCAGTACTGAGTATTCAATTGTATTTTGACTTTCGGGGCAATGCTTTTATTTTTCCTCTTTTGCAGATACAGCGTGAAGTCCAGCAAAACCTCCTTAATAAATTCCGGTTGAATATCTACATAGTCCTGGTAGTATTGCGGTACCAATGCCAGGGCAGTGAATGAATCCACCAGCAAATTATCTATCTGTGAAACGTAGAGGGTAAGAGGTATTTTCATGCTTCTGAAATTGTAAATCCATTAAGTTCCATCCAGTCCCAAAAATCAGGTCTATGAATATTGCACATGCCTACGTGTGTCTTGGTTTCAAAATGAATATATCCATTATGAATATGAAATATAAAGGGACGTTCATATTCCACTATTTTCCCAAGAATCTTGTGTTTCTTTCTCATAGCAATTCACTCAATTTAAAATCCGCGTGAAAATCATTTTTTGGGGTGCTATCCATTTCCGGGAATAAAGAGTTTTGAATCTTTGCCCTGGTAATTTTCAAATTCACAGCGGTAACGCCTTTTTGTTTAAGCGCCTCCAGATTGTTTTTGGTGCAGTCCATAGGCTCCAGCGTCCAGCCTTCCCCCAGTATGTAGTATTGGTCAATNCTNTCAATAATGGCATTGGGATAAATCCTACCTACATTCTTAAAGTAGGAGGTCGGCACGGTGACTTTTTGGGTTAATGCTGTCATTCGTTTTGGCTCTTTATAGAATGAATAAGAAACTCATCAGCAAATCGAAAAGCTAGCTCAGTATTGAGTGGCCTAATTTGAATAGCACTTTTGTAAAGAGATAATGCTAAAAACTCCCGCAAGGTCATTTCGCTGGCGGATTGATTTCCGCGCTCTTTTGCCTTTTTCAGCAATTCCATTTGTTCTTTGTCGAGTTCCATTTATATAGCTATTTTTATGTTAATGCCTACACGCAAGAATCTGAATATTTGACAATTATCAAATTCTATTTTGTTGTATAATTTATATTATGGAGGGAGCAAGGGGACTGGGTATGGTTTGTTTTCATGGTGGTTTATTTTAAATCGTATTCGTCTTTTAAATCTTCCGGAACCCGGTAAATAATAACTCCGACAAAGTGAAATATCGGCGCATCGGTGGGTTGTTGAGGCCAGGTAACCATATCCTGAAAAACCCTCATTTCGTCAATCTGTATTTTACCTTCCCACTTTTGAGTAAACTTCCTCATTGCGTCACAGACAAAACCCATTTGACTATAACTGAAATAAGTTAACCTCCGGTACATGGTTGGGAGTACGTGCGCGGCCATTGCTTCTTTATCTGCATTCATTCTACAAAAACTGCCGTCCTGGCCTACCTTAAAAGTTCCTTTTGGGAAAACCACATCAAAATCACGGACGTTCCCAACGTAATAACTTCCCGGTGCACAGTTTGGCATTTCAAAAAATCCTTCCGTAATCTTAGGGCAAATAAAAGGCCCATTGTTAAATCCCTGTATATGCTTGATATGATCGCGAGCCGTTATCAAATCACCCTCTTTTATTTCGTTCGTTTTTTCCATTGTTATTTCAATTCGTATTCGTCTTTCAGGTTTTCCGGAACTCTGTACATAATAATTACAGTAAATTGTTTTACATATATGTTATTGTCAACGCCTTTCAGTTTTGCAAAGCCAGGTGTCGAGTAGCTTGATTCGAAAAATTTTATTTCATCAATAATTATTTTTCCTTCCCATTTTAAAATCCATTGACGAGCCTGCATTGCAGCGTCCGGGCCCTTCTGGGCAACAATAGACGTTATCCTCCGGTACATGGCATTCAATTTTTCTAATTCTCCCAACATCTGTAAAAGCGATTTTTGCTCTCCAATCGGAACGGTATTACCAATCCCGTAATTGGCCCAATGCGGTATTTCGTTCGTTTTTTCCATTCTCTTTATACTCAGTGTTTAGGCTCCTCTCCTACCCTAGTGGAGAGGGGTAACGGTTTTCAAACAGTGTCACCTTTTTTTTTACAATGATTTCATCCTCATCTACCTCCAGCCATTTTGCAAAGGCGCGTACTTCCAAGATATTAATATTCACCTTGTTTGATAGGAGATTATCCCAGCGCGTTCGGTTTCTTAATCCTAGTTCATTCAGCAATTCATCACTGGGAATAAACATTTTAGATTTCATTTTTCCTTCTATAACGCTGGCTATTTTGTTCTCAATAGAAGCTCTTTGTTTAGTGGATTTCGCCATATTATTTAATTACCTAATGGCAATATTACATAAACTATACCAAAAACGCATCCTTGCGATGTAAAAATATTTTATAGGTAATAAACATAAGGTTCACATGAAGCACTTTTTGATCCTGACAATCACGCTATTATCCTTTCAAAAAAATATTGATTTTTTTTCGAATGGACATTATCTATCTGAAAATCAGTTATTTCACTTCTTCCCCCATAGGGAAAACGATGGCACTATTTGGGCAGATTTGATCTTCTATTGCAGGGAAACTGCCGCCGGCGAAGTATGGATAGAATATGAAAATGATTTTTTTGCCCGTTATTGCGGAGGCGTGAAGCTGCTGTATAAACATTATCCGAATGCCTTGCAAAAATAAAAAAGCCCCGCAATTGCGGGGCTTCACGTCGCTAACGCGATCATCGGTATTTAGATTCGATTTATTCAGTTTTAATAAAAATTGTTATTGCTCCAGTTTGTTCAGGTCTTTTCAATAAACCACCGCTGCTAAAATTATCTCTGATACAGTCTGCTTCAAAATAAGTTAGGAACAGAACGGCATCTTCAATATTTTCAGACCAGGCACATACACCTTGGTTTGGAAATTCATCCTTCAAGTAAATTGGCTTATCAGAGGAAAAACCTTTGAATAATATTCCGTATTCCATTATCTCATTATCACATTAGCAAATTAGCAAATTATTTCTTCACGTACACTCTCAAAGTCTTGTCATTGAAAAATCCAAAGTTGCAAATGCTTAACAGTACTTGCCCAAAGGTCTGGGTAGTTTTTATGCTGTAATTGCTATCAGCGGGAAGGGCGGGAGCTTTGGTTACCCAGGTTCCCAGTGAGCCGGCACCGCCGTAATGTTTTATCGTTCCGGTGCTGTATTGGGTTTTAGCCGGATCATTCTTTGCCGGGCCGGTACCGTGTACCATGTAGGTGCTGCAAGAGCTTAATGCCACAGCCAATAAAATACAAATCAATTTCATTGGTTCATTCGTTTAAGTTGTTGTTGCAAATATAGGAAAAATTCGTGCCACAAATAGCACCCTGTATATATTTTTTCAGGGGGGGTAGGGGAGAGGGTAGTTTTATACTGTTTGAAAACTTCGTAAAATCCGTATCTTTACCGCTATAAAATCGTTACAATGGCTTCAATCATTAATTCTATTCCTCAGATCGCGGAGCAATACGGTTGCTCAGAGAAAACATTGAGAAAAAAGCTCAAACCGATCTATCCTTTTTTAAAACAAACCACCGATCCGAAAGAGCGTTTGCGCATATTGGTTCCTAAACAAGTGGAGGACATCTATCGGTATTTAGGACATCCGAAAGAGTAAGTTAAGGGAATTAACGGAAGTTAAGGAAAGCCTTAAATAACATGATGTAAAGAGTTGCTATCTTGCACGCTAATCATGGAAAAAGGAACTAAAATCATTGTTGTTGCGGGCGTTGCCGGATTGGCATTGTTAGCCGGTGGAGGCGTTAAGGCCGCGGTTGCGAATGCAGTTGCCGGTCAGCCTCAATTCATGGTCAAGGGCTTTTCCATTAATTCAAAGGGCGGGGTAGTTCACCTTTCCGTAGTCAATCCGGGAAATCAATCATTTACGGTTAATTCAATCGTTGCCAATATTTTAGATAATGGCACGCGGATAGGCATGGTTAATTTTACTCCCGGCCCCGGAAATCCTGCAACGATACTACCGGCAAGCACTACGAATATTGACCTGGTAGTGGTACCGGACGCGGCGGGCGTTATCAGCGATGCGCTCTCCAGTGGACAAACTTTAGTTCAGGATATTACTAAAATTTCCAGTCAGGCCACAGCGGCGATACAAACTGCCGGCAATGTAGCAAGTGCCATTACTTCCCTTTTTGGAGGTAGCAGCGCGAACGCGAATGCCGGTGCCAATGACGCGGAGCCTAGCGACAGCAATATCACGGCGGATAATTACGATCCTACGAATGATCCTCAAAGTGGTAGTTATGATCCGAACGGGGACGCTTTTATTAATACCGGCGTGGTAGATCCTAATAGCCTGGGAGGAGATCCGGGCAATGGTGATTTTAGCAGCGGAGATACAGGCGGGGACTTTGGAAGCGATACGGAATACGGAGTAGGAGCGGCGGGAGATCAGCACGTTCTCACAATGACTGCAACGGTAAACCTGAGCGGTATAAATATACAGTTCACTCAGCCATTGGCAAGTGTAAGTCAGGCATTATGAAAATACCGGGCTTCACAGGGCAAGAGGAGGAGATTGTGAGCAATCACGATACAGAGGACATAAAAGATCTATTGCTGAGTAAGGACGGAGTATTTGTAGATCAGGTGCAAGGGTACTGCAAAAGTTTGCAGGGTTTGGATGATGAGGAAATATGCAAAGCGGTATTTGATTGTTTAAAGCAAAACGTCACGTACCGGGCGGATACAGCCCAGGAGCAATTGTTAAAAAGCCCGGCGGCTTTATTCCATTACAAAGAAGGTGACTGCAAGTCATTTTCACTTTTTGCCGGAACGGTTTTGCGCGTGATGCAAATCCCTTACAACTACCGGCTGGTAAGTTTTGACAGAGGCGATCCCACACCTACACACGTGTATGTAGTGGCAAATCCCGGAACGAGGGAGCAGTATATTATAGATGCTACGCTGAATAAGTTTAACTATGAAAAGCCTTATACCTATAAGCAGGACGAAAAAATGCTAAAATTCTTAAGCGCGCCGGGCAACGCATCCGGATACCATACTTTTGCTTTAATGCGGTACAACCGCAGAGGGGGAAATAACGGACGCGTCAATGGTTTTTTGCAGGACATTTCCAGCGGTCAAATCAAAAAGGCATTTACGGTAGATACCAAAGCTCCAGGCGTGGTGGATAGCAATAAACAGAAGGCGGATATAATTACTCAATTCGGGTATTTGGAAGCCTGGCAAAAGCAAAAGCAAGCTCTTGCCGATACTGTGAAAATGTCCTATCATGATAAAAAGGATCAGATAGACGCGATCCAGGTAAAACAGAACACGGCTATGACTGCTATTATTAATGATATAGTAGCAGAGGTAAGCGACGATAAAAGGACGGCGGACTTTAATAATGTACTCACCACCACAATGGAGGGACTGACAGCGG
>JGI26470J50227_1000316_pt1 | contig 21227 bp, 30 predicted proteins | sample FreactTroBogLake_FD_50227 | JGI IMG/M metagenome (IMG submission 50227) | reverse complement strand
TGTGGACCTGCGGGACCGACTTCTCCCTTGACGGTTTGAACTATTACTGGAGTAGAAGCCTCAATTACCATATCCGTTATAGGATTGGTCGAATCCTGTGGGGAATGGGCAACAAGCTCTTCGGTAAGCAGGTTGACTGAAAGGTGTTTCATTTTTTAAGGCTCCTAAATCTGTGTGAATATTTATCGGTTGGTTGGTTTATTTGAAAGAGCATTTGACAGAGTCAAACTGCCTAGGTATCTTGTAATATCATGGATATAAATCAAAATCGTCGGAACAAATCTCCATATAAGATTAAAATTGGAACAATGACATTTTCCAAGGACGCTGATTTACCTCCAAATTTCATAGATTGGCAATTTATAAATTATTGCGGGACCATAGTTGATTGGTTGGACGCAAATCATGTTGATGAGGTAAAATACATACAGACGATCCAGGATCATGATCAAAACTTGAGTAGAACCTGTGTAACCTGGTATGCTGTATTTCAAACAGAAGAAGCCATGGTGCATTTTATTATGTGCAATGAAGAAATTTTTAAGGAATGAACTATGACTTATGCAGACACAACCACCTTTATTAAAGACACCAGTAGAGAATATTCAATCTATGTCTGCCAAAGCAGAGGGATTCCATCTGTTAGCGACGGACTTAAAGACGCCCAGCGTAAAGCCCTATTTGTGATGAAAACCCAAAATGAAAAACTTAAAACAATTTCGTTGGCAGGTCGTCTCATAAGCGAGAATATCTATCTGCATGGCGACGCCGCTGCATGCGACACGATTTCTCTCATGGCTGCACCATATTGCAATAACGTACCCCTGCTAAGCGGCATTGGTGCATTTGGAACCAGGGTTGGGCCCAGCGATTGGGGTGCACCGCGATATACTTACGTTAAAAAGAACTCACATACTGAAGCTCTGATCTACCAGGATTATGATATCATTCCCTTGAAAGAAAACTACGATGGGTCGGTGCTGGAGCCAAAGCATTTCTTACCATTGATCCCATTGGTACTGCTCAACGGTGTCAGCGGTATTGCCGTCGGATGGAGCACAGAAATACTTCCGCGCAGCTTGTCAGAATTGATCGATGCGACCATAGCTGCTATTGATAACAAAAAGAAACTCCCAGATCTACTGCCTAACTACCAATATCTATCATGTAATGTGAGAGGTATAGGAGATAATGCATATGAGTTTACCGGCAAGGTTACAATTGACGGTAGCAGCATCATTGTTAATGAATTGCCACCGGATCTGTCTCTTGAAAAATTTAAGGCTCGTTTGAACAAAATGGAAGACGATGAGCAGATCCAGACCTACATAGATAGAAGCACCAAGGACATTCGCATAGAAGTTCGTTTCAAACGCGGCACAATCAATGGTTGGACAGAGGCCAAGGCAATTGATTTCCTTAAACTACGTAGCAAGACCACCGAACGTCTGGTGGTGCTGGATTGGGACGGTAACAATATCAAACAATACGAAAATGCTGAAAAACTAATAAGAGACTTCGTGGAATGGCGTGTAGGATTTTATGCGGTACGTTATAGCAAGCTTCTAGCAGATGCCACCTACCAACTAAACTGGAACCATGCTCTCAAGCTGTGCTATGATAAAGGTTTACCGGCATTTCTTCCTAAGGCACAAAATCGTATTGAAATTATTGCAAAAATATCTGAAATAACCGCCAAAACAGAGCTAGACGATAACCAACGTGACCGTATAGCATCATTACCCAGCTATCGATGGGCCAAAGATGCCTACACCGAAGTATTGGCACGCATAGCCGAGCTTGACAAGATCATAGCCGAATACCAATCTATATTGGCAGATCCTGCCAGGATGCGGGCGATATACAGGACTGAGGTATCGTCTCTCAAAAAACTACCACCAATCAACCGATAAATATCAGCATGAAAGCCAAAGATTTAAAAGCACCAAAAAAAGAAGGTGCCGGGTGCCTCATTTTCAGCAGGGATACTGATAAATTCCTGCTGATAGAGCGCAGCGAATATGTCCCCATGCCCCTTACATGGAGCCTTCCTGGCGGCGGGGTGGATCGCAACGAGAGTCCGGAAGATGCGGCTCGCCGCGAAGTATATGAAGAAATCGGGGTTGATCTAAAAGACCGTGCGCTAAAGCTGATCTACACAAACGATGTGCATGCACCTCGTTTCACATTTTACACATTTGCCTGCACTGTCAAAAACGAATTTGAGCCAAGACTAAATTATGAAAGCTCCAATTACAAGTGGTGCGATCTAAGCACAATGCCGGCACCGTTGCACTGGGGCTTAGAGCAGCTGATCAACCACGATAGGGCCGCGGAAATACTCAAGAAATTTGCGGACCAAGAAAAAGATCTGCACAGAAAAGCATTTTAACACCAGCGGATATCATGATTGACATAGCACAAAAACCATGTTAGATTACCAGCAGGAGGGCACATGGACCTGTTAGACATCAATCATGTTCGTAAGTTGTTGGCTGATTCAACGCAAGCCGTGATCGGCGTGAGTGGAGGTCTGGACAGCATGAGCATTCTATGTTGGCTGGCTGCCCATCGTGCAGAGATCCCTTGCGAAATCCGTGCAATGCATATCGATCACGGCATCAACGCTAATAGTGGAGAATGGGCAGAGTTTGTTTCTCGCAAGTGCGAACAATTAAACATCCATTGCACCGTGGTAAAGGTCAGCCTTGAAGGACTTGGAAACAATCTGGAGTATGCTGCCAGAAAAGCCAGGTATCAAGCTTTTTGCGAGAGCGGCGCGGACACGATCATTTTGGCACATCATGCAAATGATCAATGCGAAAGCTTCCTCCTTAAACTTTTCCGAGGCAGCGGCATTCGTGGACTGAAGAGCATGGTTGATAGATCCCAGTGTTGGTATGATCAGGCCGTGACGGTGGTGAGGCCAATGTTGGATGTTACTCGTAGCCAGATTGAATCATGGGCCGAAGAAAACGATGTTATCGGGGTCGAAGATCCCAGCAATCTTGATAACAAATATGATAGGAACTACATCCGCAACTGTGTGTGGCCAACCATCATGGATCGGTTTGGTATTGCTGATGTCAATACCATCCGAAGCATTGGACATCTAGACGAAGCTTGGCAGCTCATCAGCGCACTGGCCGATATGGATTTGGCTGCAATCACCCTGCAGGATGGATCGCTTGACTGGCCAACAATGCAGGAGTTGGGCTATCTTAGGATTAAAAATCTCTTGCTTAGATTGATGGCCAAGGAAGGGGTTTATAGTTTCAGCATTGGACAAATTGAGCAGTTTGCACAGGGCCTGCTCACGGCCGACATGGACAATCGTAACCAGATTTCGGTCAAGGGGTTGACATTGCATAAAATTGGCAAGCGTGTTTACATTAAACGACAGGAAAAACAGGCTGCTTGACTTACTTAGGTGATCTACATTATCCTGTAGGATGTCAGACAAATCAGCATTAATCGTGATTCCGACCACCGGTGCAGCTACACTTGAGGACGCCGTAACCAGTGCATTATCACAAACACATCAACATACGGAAGTTTGGGCCATAATTGATGGCCCTGATTTCCAGCTTGCAGCGGAAAACATACTAAAGAAATTTCCGGCAGTAAAAACCATGTTGCTACCAGCAAATACAGGGGCAAACGGCTATTACGGTCATAGGATTTATGCCGCGGTCAGCTATCTGTTTGATCATGATTATGTTCTCTATCTGGATCAAGACAACTGGTTTGAACCGGAGCATGTGGAGACAATGATCAATGCCTGCGAAACAAATAAATGGCAATGGTGTTACGGCCTGCGTAAGATTTACGATGCCACAGGAAGGTATGTTTGCGACGACGACTGTGAAAGCCTAGGACGCTGGCCGATTTACCTAAGCGAGCGACATCATTTGGTTGATACATCTTCCTATTGCATACGCAAAGATGTTATAGTAAATCTAGCCCCCGCATGGTACAGTGGTTGGGGTGGCGATCGTCGATTCTATTCAATCATAACGGCCCATGTAAAAGAATTTGGTTGCACAGGTAAGCCAACCACCTGTTATAGGCTTGACGGAAACCAAAACTCAGTTGATGCGGATTTTTTCCTAAAAGGCAATGAGATAATGCGCCAGCGTTATCCGGAGGGTTTTCCATGGAGGATGTAACAGGATGGTACTCAAGTGCCATCAGGCAAGGTGTATATGAGGACGACGGCAAGTTAAATCCCATGTCCGGCCGTTTTCGGGAATGGCTGACAAATAGGCTAGGAAGGGTTGTAATACAAAAAGAGCCGCAAAAAGAGCCGCAAAATAAAAAAGAAGGTATCGAGGCCTATGACGTTGTGGTCGTCCACTATCCTAAAACCCTTGTTTATTTTGAAAAACAGGAAGATCTTGTCGACTATCTCCTGAGCTTTAATGAGATACCGCCATGGCGCGGGGAGATAGATGTGGCTGCATATTACGTGCCATATGTTCCGTTAACATTTACCTGTGCCGCAACATCGACCGGGCAAAACATACCAGATAGCCCAGGCAATGACGGTGGTAAAGATTAGCCCATGTGTTTCAGTATATGACCGGCACCTGGAGTTTTTAAACACCAGTCCTCAAATTCCTTGCAAAACTGATCGGGAATAAGATCAAACACCCAATGGATACGCGGAGTTGGTCCGGGATTTTTTCCGGAATGCAGAAGTCGATTTTGGAATTCGTATACCGTTCCTGTTGGCATGTTTAACTCCGCGCCGCCGCAGATAAGAAATGCATAGGGATTTGTATAAATTGGCACATGCACACGTTTAGTGACCTCATGCCACCAGTTTGTTCCAACCAACGACGGTGCAGATCCGTCTATATGTGGTCGGATTTCTGTGCCAGGTACCATGACATTTAATTCGCAGTTGTAGATAGAATTACCCGGATTCAATTCAATCNCCCGTTTATAGATTTTCTGGCTAAGACCATTGATAATGGCTAATTTTTTTGATCGACCCTGTAGGTCACAAAGTCTATCCTGATGCAGGAGAGAAAACATGGGAAATGCGTAGCTATGTACTCCTTCCCACCAGCTAGGCTGGTGTCTGATCCATTCGTTGGTGATGTTTGCCACCATGTATTCACGCAAGGGATTTATGATTTCTAAATCTATAGATCCTAAAAGGATGAATGGTTCATCGGGTTTACTGTACCAGGATCGATATGAATCCGGAGGTGCGGGCGGCATCTTAATAAACTGCGCCTGCAACGGTTATAGCAGCGTTTATGCACTGCTCAAGCAGTATCTTGTTGTTGAGATCGTCGGCAGCATCAGCAACACGTACCATAGCAGCAAGATCCTTCATGAGATCAAGATATTCTGCTTGGGAGATTTGTTGTTGGTCCAGCGCCTGTTGGTATTGTATGGCCCGCATGGCATTGCTAGACACCATGTTGGATGAGTTAGCTGATAGGAAGTTTAGGTTATTAATTATCTGGCTCATGGTAATTTCAGCTTATTCCCTTCTTCTTTTGCGATTAGCTTGGCGGTATCATGGACATTTACAATCTTTTGCTTGCAGAAAAATGGGCTGACCTGCCCGGCTGCAAGCATGGTTTCAAACCTATCTATTTCATCTAACAGTTCAGTTGTCATGGCCATCACATCCTTGTCGCTGCGGCCAGTCGAATCCTCAAGCACATATATCGTGTCCAGGCGCATGCGATCAAACGCGGATTTCATGGAGTCTTTGCCGGCACAGATCGTTTCCGCATCTCTGCTATTGACCACAACATTTATCATGCGATCATAATTACCTTGGTTGAATTTAGTCGTGCAACCAGATAATAGCACCAATGCAATCAACACAACCGCCCTCATGGCTCTATTTAGCCAATCTTGCCCATTGGTTGCGTAGGACATACCAAGCATGTAATACTATCATTAAAGATCAGTTGAAAGCCCAGAATATGAAAGTAGTTTTTTGCCTACCAGGAAAAACATTCTCAAGCAATTATTTCAATGCCTGGAACTCTACATGCGTAGCACTTCAACAGAAGGGTATCAGTTACGCCTATTCCATGTCGTATGATCCTGTTGTATACTACACACGCAATCGAATACTAGGTGGTAATAATACCATGGGTAAAACCCAACATCCGTGGGACGGCCAAGTCTCGTATGACAAGATGGTGTGGATTGACAGTGATATGGTATGGAAACCAGATGATGTGATGTCGTTGCTGATGCACGACAAGCCAATAGTTGCAGGCGTGTATCTAATGGCAGATGGCAATAATTATCCGGTGGTAGAAAATTTGGATTATGCACATCTCGCGAATGTTGGAGTATTCCAGTTTATGGATAAAACCGCCATGTCTGCAAAAACGCAGCCATTTAAAGCCAGCTATACCGGATTTGGATTTTTGGCCATTAAGGCCGGTGTGGTTGAAACGATGGAATATCCTTGGTTCCAACCACGATGGGTGAGCAATGGGCAGTTTCATGATTTCTGCGCAGAAGACGTAGGGTTTTGCTGGGCAGCGCAGGAATTAGGGCATGAAATATGGATAGATCCGGCTATCAAAGTTGGGCATGAAAAAACCGTGATTTTATAAAAAAACATGCTTGACAGCGCGGCGTAATCGCACTATAAAGTGTGCAAGGGAAGCATGCAGCAAACAAAAATTGCTTTAGGTGCAAAACAAAAGTCTTCCCGCTTTACTTTTTAACGCCTGCGTGACAATAAATCACGGACGCAAAATTTTTGTTCTTTGAATACAAGGAATCGGTGCAGCAGCACATTAAAATGAAGCACAGCTGGGCTCGACCCAGCAAAAACAGGAGCACAACCTGTCTAAATAAGGGCACAACGATTCCGTAAAATCCAAAATGGATGGGTACAGCGTTCACTTTATCATGAACAGCGTGGATACTTCTTTCCATGGGAAGGGTTTCCCACGCAGAGCGGCCTGGGCTTGGATCAGGATCGGGCGACAACGATTGGCGATATTGGCAGTAGAAACTGCCTATAGCAGGGGTAGTACCTTTACAGCAAAACTGAGTTCCGGCTCAGGGCGCCGAGGAAGGGTTGAGCAACCTGCAAGAAGCAAGAATTAAAAGCATCCTGCCAACCATCCTGTACATAGACCGCATTTCTTTTCTCAAAAGGATCAGTTCCGCATAAAATTAGCATGTCAAGCCGTAGGTCATGGAGTTCGAATCTCCATATTCTCCTCCAAAATACACCATGGAGGATTAGCTCAGGGGTTCAATAACAAAGTTTCTCGACGCGTTTTGTGGTTTCTAGAAACACTTTCCGAGATTTTACGTTTGTGTTCTTCAGATTTTTTTCTACCCTTTAACGCCTTAGAGGTTTTTGCTCCTCTACTTGCGTTGGTAATTAGATTATTAACCTTGAGTTTTTCCTTTACATGTGGCAAATGAGCCGGATTTGACATACCGGTCGGAAAATGCCCGCCAGCTAATCCATTTTCTGGAATTAGATTGGCCCATTCTTTGCTATCCACTATATTCCATAAATTACTGTAATAAAGCCCCCAGTACCTAGCTTCGTCGGTAGTATGGCATTCTCTTATAAGTTCTGTTTTGCAAAAAATACCCGTGACGTTTTATGTGTCGCAACCAGTATTTTCCTGACCCGCGATAATTAACATAATCTGGTTTGGTAGTTTTTCCAAAATATTGTAATCCGGTAATAAGGTGAGTCTTCTTGTAAAGATAAATTATCATGCTGTTGCCCTCCTAGTCGATAGAGCAGTCGGAGTTTGCACCTCGCGGGCTGCACTAAGGTATTTACCTAAAATGAATAGTCAATTATCCGGTGTCAATTTATTATATTCAAAATAGTGTGGTAACTTTTCTATTACAGAAAGAAAAAGAAAAAGAAAACCATTAACAATCTACCTGAATTTTCGTAGACCATACGGCCCATTTTTTTTTGCAAACACACCTTGACAACACTGATTTAAGGTTATAATATACGCACATGGATAAGTTCAGCAATACATATATAACACCGTCGTACGTTGGTTCGAATCCAACCCGCAGCGTAAAAGTTGCGGTAGCCGAGCGGCTTAGGCAATGGTCTAAAAAGTTTATCCAGACGCAACTAAGGAATACGTTCAGCAACTATTTAGGATAACGCGAGACCGCCAAAAACGGTCTTTCAAGGATGGTTCAAACCCACCAATGTTATTCCGCTTAGACTAAAAAGAAGATTGAGTTCCGCAAACAAAAAATTGTTATCAAAAAACAAACCAAGTTCAATCTGTACAAAGGAAAAAGAAATGACCACTTTCGCACAAGCAGTTCAAAATACTCTAACCCCAAGCCTGACCGCAAATGGTATGGCAACGTTTGATCGCAGCTTGGATCCGGCAGTTGATCTGTTCTTTGCCGTTGGTTCTAGCCGAGGCAAGGATCTAACCGGCGCTTTCGCCCGCGCATATGCTGCCGAGCCAGATATTGCCATGAAGATCCTGTTTTGGGCGCGAGACGCTCGCGAAGGCGCCGGCGAGCGTGACACGTTCCGAAAGATCCTGCAGAATCTCGAGATCGCCCAAGTTGACAGCCTGATGAAAAATCTTGCCTTGGTGCCGGAGTACGGTCGCTGGGACGACCTTCTGGTGTTTAATACCCCAATGGTTAAGCTGGCTGCGTATGATGTGATTGCGCGTGCCCTTCGGGCTGGTAAAAATGCACAACAATTGCTAGACCAACTTCCTTTTATGTCAGAGGAAGATGCTCAGAAGATACTTGATCGCATGTCAATTTAGTCTTGCATTTATCTCCATGTAATTTAGCAAAATTCCCACTATCAGTTTCAGTTTTACAATATATACAACTTATTTTTCTCATAGTTTGTGGTCTTTTTTTATTGTACCAAACTGATTGTGGGTTTTTGTTGCATCTGTCAAAGTGATATCTTTTCATACTAGGTAGATTGTTGCCTTCAAAGTTGCAATGCGGGCATATTAATTTTCCATAGCTTATTGGAGATCTGTGTTTATGATTACCATTATTAATAGCTTTTAATGTTGAATCTTTACATTTTTTAGATCTATCTTTTATGATTTTCATATCTATGTCTGGATTAAGTCTACAATTATCACCGTGATACTGTGTATAATTGCCAGGATCAAATGCAGACCCACAATGTTCACATGTAATTTTTTCTGTAAGTTTTCTAGATTGTGAAATAGCAAGGCATCTATTAACGTCAAACTTATTTTTGTAAAACGATACTGCCAATAAATACTGTCTGCTGGTCAAAAATCTTGTTTTTGATTTACGTCCAAAACATGTCATTGCATAATTCATTAGATACCAATGTCTTCCTGTAAACATTTTTGTTAACAACAAATGACATATAAAATGCTCTCTAACAGATAGATATGCGATATTTTCAATATCTTTTTCGCCGCCCAATTTGAATGATTTTGGCAATATATGATGTGCCTCTACATAATGTAACAACTTTTTTGCAGATTTTCTTGATGTTGCGCGTTTCTGTGCTGACCGGCAAATGTTGAGATACCATTCAGTATATTTGTTTTTAATTGCTAATTCACGGATAATATCTATACACATGTTGATTTTTTATAATTATTGTCTATAATGTATTTATGTGCTTTCCACGAAAGGGTGTAAAATATGTCTGCTAAAAAACAATTAGAGCAAGTTTTAAGACGCCAACTTGCTACAGCGTCTTTATGCGCAAAATGGCAACATCGCAAGGGACCTATTGCCAATGAGCTGCGCAAGTATCTCAATTACACGCCAAAGGCCTATCGCCAGCTGCTTGTCAGCCTAACCAAGGTTGTTGAGCAGCAGATGTGCGCAAAGGAATGGGATCAGATCAACTACAGCCATGTTCCAAGCGTTGCTTCTAGCCGATACATGAAGGCGTTTAACAAGCACGACTCCGCTCGTTATTCCGCTTGGAAGGAAGGTCTGAAGACAGGCGAAACCAAGGTCAATGCCAGCGTGTTGTATCCGTACGACGTGCTCAAGGGCGTGAACTACGGCGACCGAGACGTTGCGCTGGCACAGTGGGAAGCATTGCCAAACTACCTCGGCGATGACAAGATCCTTCCGATGGTGGACGTTTCTGGCAGCATGAGCTGTTCTGTTGGCGGACAAAAGGGTGCAGGTCTAACCTGCATGGATGTGGCCATCAGTCTTGGACTTTACATTGCTGACAAGCAGCAAGGTGCATTCAAGGATTGCTGGCTAACTTTCACCGGTGACAGCCGAATTGATGTGCTCAAGGGCGACTTGCTCAGCAAGATGTCCCAGTTCCGTCGCAATGTTGGCTATGACACCAACATCCAAAGTGCTTTCCGCAGCATTCTGCAACTGGCCAAGCAGAACAATCTGCCAGCTGAGGAGATGCCAAAGTATCTGTTGGTGCTGAGCGACATGGAATTCAACCCTGCCTGGGCAGGTGGTGTAAGCCTCGGCGCGTTTGACCTTGCCAAGAGCATGTTCACGGCTGCTGGTTACGAGCTGCCCAAACTGGTGTGGTGGAATCTCAACGCCCGGCCTGATGCCACCGGTAATAGCCCTGTGCGTTTCGACCAGCGGGGCACGGCCATGGTGAGTGGGTTCAGCCCAAGCATCATGAAGAGCATCCTTGCCGCAAAAAACTTTACTCCGCGCGACATCATGCTTGAGACCGTTATCACCGAACGATATCGGCCAGTTTCGGCCTAAGATTGGGCAAAGTCGTTCCTGTACCTAGAAAAAATGCCATCGAACAGCCCGATACGTTCGATGGCATTTTTCATTTCTTGCCATTCCATTGGCTCCAATAACGAGCGATCCCTTCTAACCACATCCGTCACAAGGGATTGAGGATCGTGCTTACGCGATGCCGATACATCGAATCCTGTAAATCTTTGATAGATTTCATGATTACCAGACAGATCTAAATCTACGGTATCCAAGCCGAGAAATTGCCAAACGCCATCCATTTGATTTTGAACATCCAGTATCAGGTCCTCAAAATACACTATCAGATGGTTGTTGGTTTTTCCCAGGCGATGTTGCAGTTCAGCAAACTTGAAATCCACCCAATTGGCGGCCGTGTGCGGCGAAAAGCCTTTCCGCTTGCTAAAGAATTTTAGGCTGAGATATGTATCTATCGGATTGCGGATGACGAATATCTGAGGATCGTTGGGGAATAATAATCGCAGCCATTGTGGATTTTTAAATCCCACGAATTTGCTGCCGCAGTAAGGACGGTTCTGTGGGTTTACCAGGTCATGGTACCATTTTCTCACGCTGTCAACAAACTCAGGTGTTGCTTGCCAAGGATGCTTTGCCATTTCGTCGGGTATCCACGAGCACGCATTGAGCATGTGGCCTAGGGCATACCATTCCTTTATTTCAAAATCCTGGTATGCAGGATGCCTGCACAGCAGCCAGGCTAGCAGTGTGCTGCCGCTCTTTTCGCTTGGAGCGAGGACAAATGTGTTGTGTACCATGCGTGATATTTATTTGCCGTGCGATCTAGGTTGACGCCGACTAGATCTATGTTATAGTAAACATACACACCTACTTCCGGAAAAGCAGATGCCTGACCATCTTTTAACTCGAGATCAATAACATCAATAGCTTGGGCTTCTATGCGTGCGATATGCAGAAGTTTGTGATGGCCATCGAGGCAATGGAGTTTTAAGAAGCTTACAAGCTTAATAATTCTGCAAATTACGGATACGATTGGCTCGGTTTACAAAAATTGACAAAGATTGGAGATGGGACGAATGATATATTTCAATTTTAGGCTAGATAATCCATGGTCTAAGCAATCCAAGCAAGTGGATTATTTTTGCAAAGAATGGAAACTTTACAAGACCAAGAATCTTGAGGTGCAGGTAAGCCAAAACGGAATGGACCTGATATTCAATTTTGTTCTTGATACGTGTTGGAGAGGACAGGATCATGCTGGACCTAGCGTTGAAATTGCATTACTTGGAATTTGGGCACATGTGAGAATATCTGATTCTCGTCATTGGAACTATACTGAAAACCGTTGGGAAATCTATCCCGGAGAAGATGATTAAATACGCACATGGACATGCGATCAATAATCAGCCTCGTAGAAAAGGCATATAAAAAAGGCGATAAGATAGGCCGTTGGGCCTTCCTGTACCTAGAACCAAAAACACCAATGGATGATTTTGCGCAGTGCAGCACATGCGAATTGTTTTTGCCTGGCAAGGAAAGATGCGGTATATTTGGTCCAAATGACAAGGTCGTTGCCAATGCCAGCTGCGGTCTATACATACAGGGCCAACCTCATGACGAGCAACCAATACAAGACATAGTCACGCCGGATGAGGCCGGATACGTTCTCGGCCAGGTTCGCTGTGAAAATTGCAGCTGGTTTGAAAACAACGGCTGCAATCTTTTCAAGATGTTGGACGAAAAGATGCCAGACGTGTTTGATTTAGGCGAGAAGGTCAAAGCCAAAGGTTGCTGTAACGCTTGGGGATGATGGGTGGGCTATTAACCCACCCATTGCAATTTACTTCTTTGGTGTAACCAGCGCGGTAAATGCTTCCACCATCTCCTTTGCAGGGGAAAGGTCGAGCAGCTTCTTATTCAAAGACAGCCAATCCTTAAAAAGGATCGTATTCAAATCAACTGCCTTGCGAGTCGCCGTTGTCGCGTAGTCTAGAACAGCCTGATTGGCTTCCTTAACTGCTGTGTTATCGTACATTGTGTCAGTCTCCTATGTGCTTAAAGTGTTTTTATTATAGCCCCAGATCTGTCGTAGCTTGTTTTCCAGTTCAACAACATCTGCACTCTGGCTTAACCAGCGTTCATCTTGGCTCATGGTAAAGTTAGCCCACCAAGCCTTAATACCTTTAATGATTTTTTCAATAATCATAGTTGGTCTCCTTCTTCATATGGATTATTTAGCATATTTATGCTGCGGTGCAACATAAAATTGTGCATAGCAGCAATGCAATCAAAAAAAAGTTGACCCAAACGGCAATCAAGCATATGTTGACATCATGAGAATACCAGTGGAACTCCGTGCTGCGGTCGATCAGATAATAGATATAACAGCACGCAAAGAAAATCTATATGGATCCAAGCGTTATTCGTGGCTGACGTTTGAATTACCAGATCACGGAATAATCATGGATCGATTTTCTCAGCTTGGAGTGAATAATAAAATCGTATATGAGATAACACATCCAGATTTTTACATTCAATATGCGCAGCAGTGGCCTTCTGATAAAAAACAATGGACTTGGAACGATTTACCAGTTGAGCCAAACACCTACCAACAGTCGTACGGAGTGCCCAATGCAGGCGGTTACATCACCGCGATCTACACCGGCGACCTTGATGCAATTGCCAGCGTAGCCATGCATCTGTGGATGGTATCAGCGTCGGGCGTATAGTCTGATGAGATATGCGCCGTGATCACCTGTGCTATCCATGATAGGTTCGCATTTGCGCACGAATCCCAGATTTTCTACCCATAGCGGAAGCTCGTCGCATATTTTGCCACCTTTTCCGGTGACAATGACCGCCATTCGAGATCCATTTAAATTATGTTCTTCTAAAAACTGACGGGCGGCATTGAACGCTTGTTGTATCGTTAACCCATGTAGATCCAACGAGGTTTTCAAAGTTTCATCACGGCCTTTCTTTGGTCGAAAACTATGTTCAGGTTTGTTATACAAATTTTGTATATAATTACTCCAAACCTTTTGGTCCTCTTGACTTATCTGGGTCTTTTGCAAAGACAACTGTGTAGGATGACTGGTGGAGGGTGAGTTTGTTTTGCACGACCTTGCCGCTGACATGTTTTTCTTCCTTGCTTATTGAAATCCACAAGCCTTCCCTTGCGGCTTCATCTAGTAGATCATTTAGGATATCTATGGTGCTTGTGATCTTGTCTGTCAAGACTTCACATGTTGTTAGGGATTGAAAAATTTCATCTTCCATGCGCTCATTATGCTCTAGCGACGCAACAAAGTCTAGAAAATAAATTACCGGTTGCAACCCACAAAGGTTTCATGCTATATAGTATTGTGCTTTGCACACAGGACCATTAAACCGTAAAGCAGGTCCAAACTTAAACTGCGTTTTAAGTGGGTGCTTAGGCACTTAAATATTACGCTGCGCCAACTCAAGATTGTGGCGTTTTGATAGATTTAATGCTTGTCTATCAGCGGCTTATAGCAAATGCGTTGACACCTGCGTGTTTGGGGGCCGTATAAACAACAAAATAGGAGAGAAGACGTGATGCAAAACCGATATAGTTTCCTGTGCCTTGGCCTATTGCTTTTTGTAGGTCGGCATAGCATCGTACCGGTGCCTGCAATTGATTCTGCATACGCCAACACAAATGATAAAGCCGTTACCTTGACCGAAACCGTGCCATTTATGCCATCTTCTGGCATAACGGTGGTTGACGCCGGAGTAGCTACTTCTGTACAAATCGACCCGGCGCCGGCAACAGTTGTCAGCTTCGACAGCATCAAGGATGAAATACCGAAACCATCGGTGGCAGCAGGACCAGTGCTGCCGGCATCAACTGCCGTTGCAGACTTTCGCTCCATACCATCATTGCGGCAACATTTGCCGCTGGATATCCCAGATGCATTGGATTTGTCTGAGTCACAAAAACGAGATGTTGAATGCGTTGCATGGAATCTGTATTTTGAGGCCAGGGGCGGTCAGCATAACGAGCAGGTCGCTATTGCTTATGTTCCAATCAATCGCATAGGCAAAAAAGATTTCGGTAATGATGTATGCACAAATGTTTTCCAGTATAATGTACACAACGGAATTAGGAAATATCAGTTCAGTTGGATTGGTTTCCGGTTTGGTCCACATTGGACTCGCGAAGATGACGCATGGAAAAACGTCCAAAAAATCGCGGTCGAAGCGTATCTCAAAAGCATTCCGGATGCTGGAAAAGGTGCAACATATTTCCACAGCCTTTACCTAACAGCAAGCTGGGCGCCGCATCAGAAAAAAATCGTGATAGGCCAACACCTATTCTGGGTTGGTTGAGATATCCTGCGTGCAGGATAGCAGGCAATGTGGCGTAATCAGAATAAATAAAGCCACATACTGCACGCAGGGGACCATATATGAGCTACTCGTTTAACACGACCTACTTCCAAATAACCTATAACAACAACACACCCACGGACTATTCAGCTTTAACTGGCAATCAGGCAGGCGGTCTGGACAGTGAAACGGCTTGGCAAATACAAAGCCTAATTAAAACCACTGGCGGCTCAGCTGTATCTGGTACTCCGTTTACCAATGGATCAACCATCATCATCAACAACTATACTGTGACATTTTCGTCAACTGATACCCTGGCAACGGCAATTGCCAAGATCAATCTAATGACCAAATTTACAGGTGTATACGCCGATCAAAGCGTTGCAGGGGGGTACATTACACTGCAAAATGCACCGGGATTCGAGGGTACGCCATTTTACCTCACAGAAGGCAATGGCACGGCCCTGGCAACACTGGGTCTGAACAACCCTGGTTATTACCCTGCTGGACAATATGAAAATTATCCCAGCACGGTCGCAGCCACGGCTTACTCGAACGTGTCAACCGGATCAAATGTCAACATCAACAATGTTACAATCACATTCACGTCTGGCAACATCCAAAGCGCGGTTGCACAAATCAACAGTCACACGCCGCAAACAGGTGTTGCAGCAGAAGTAGCAGGGCCATATTTGCAGATAGAATCAGCTGGATGGTCCCAGCCAATTGCAATAAATGGCGGTAACGCAGTTTCCGCATTGGGTTTTCCAGCAGGGGTTTATCCTGGCCCTATCAGTAACATCACACTAAGCGAGGACAAGGAGCGTGCCAACATGCGCTGGTTCCAGGCCACTACCCAACTAGAATCAACAGCCACTCCAAGTTATTTCGGCAGCATTACTAGGACTGGAAACGTTGGTAATGCTGCGCTAAATTCAATCACCTGGACGGTTGGATATGAATGCTATTCCGCCCTTCAAACAGCGGCAACAGTGTGTGAGCCAGATTATCCTGCCACATTCACCGGATCGGCTGCAATACAGCGCTGGGTTGCCAGGGCAATGGTCTCCACATGGAACAGCAACCGAAAAGTGTTTGCACCGTGCACCTGTCAAGTCGGTGGAACGGCATTCTTCGCAAATCAGGCAAGAATCCTAAATATCACAGCTCAGGGTGTTGACACCAATGTAATGATCGTTAGTAATAACATAGTTGTAACGCAGTTACCAGGCGTTTAAAAGAGGACATTACACATTGAAACCTAGTGCACATCTGCATCTACTAATTAGGGCAGAGATACGGAATCCACCAGGGCCAGACGACTGTGAAAAAGTAAACGCAATAATGCAAGGATTGGTCGAGCATGTAAGGATGAAGGTAATGCTCGACCCTGTTTCTGCCTTTTGCACTGATGCAGGAAACGAAGGCATAACCAGCACGGTCATACTAACCACCAGCCATTGTGCCATGCACATTTGGAATAATAATGCGCCAGATCCCAGCATCATGCAATTTGATCTTTATAGTTGCGCCCCGTTTGAAGTCAACGAGGTACTGGCTTATCTAACAGCGCATTTTACCATAGAAAATGCTAGTTTTAAGTTTCTTGATAGAGAGACCGGTTTCGTTGAGATTGATAACGGCAGTTTTAGAAAGGTGGTATGATGAAAATCAGCACGTTGCTTTTCTGTTGTGCCCTGTGTTTAAGCGGCACGGCAGCCTATTATAGCATCGCAGGGTTGGCTACAATATTTGCCAGTGCCTTTTGGCCTGTCGTGGCCATGGCCACCATCTTGGAAATTAGCAAACTTGTGGTGGCAAGCTGGTTATATCAGAAATGGAGCACAACCCCGGTGTTGTTAAAAACATATTTGACCACGGCCGTGGTGGTGCTGATGTTTATTACAAGCCTGGGTATTTTTGGATTTCTGAGCAAAGCACACGTAGATGCAGGTTTAGGCAATACCGAAGCTGCACTGAAAATTGAGCAAATTGACGCGGAAACTTCGCAAGTTAAAGATAAAATGTCTCGCTATCAATCGCAACTTGCCACGATGGACAGGGCTATCAATATACAGCTAGATGGTAAACAGGCAACAACAGCCATGGCTAACCGAAAAGCACAAGAAGCTGAACGCACAGACATACAACACAAGCTTGACGACGAACAAAAAAAATTAGAAGGTCTACTAAAACAAAAAACTGACCTAAGGGGAGAGATTACCTTAATTGAAAGCAAGGTTGGTCCCATCAAGTACATTGCAGAATTCTTTGCCGACGGAAAAGATGTAGACCTTGATAAAGCCGTTCGCTGGATGATAGTGATCATCGTCATGGTTTTTGATCCATTGGCGGTTTTGATGCTGATAGCCGCCAACCTTACATTGGCAAGGGAGAACACCGCACGCTCCGATGATGCTCCCTCCAACACACAATCGTTGCCGCCTCAAGATAAAGGTCCGACATTAGGTCAAACATTTTATGACCATGTTTCTGGCAAGACAATGTGGTGGAATGGAGCAACATGGAAGCCCATAGTTGATGCAGAAGTTGCACCTGTTTCAAATGCCCATCATGACGTCAACCAGTCTGCACCAACCCCCGGTTCCATGCCAGCTGTGCAGGCCGACGATCGTCAGGTGTTGCCTAGCATTCCAATCGATGCGGAACTGATTAAAGCAGTAGTGACACAAAGCATGGATCAATGGTTATCAAAAGCATTGAGCGATCCCGCAGCTGACCAAAAACCTCAAGTTGAATCAAAAAACCAAGATGTACCACTTGTGACCAAAAATGACACTGTTACAATAGACAAGCCGGAGACCGAACCTATAGAGGATCCTATCAGGAATAAACCAACGCAAAATATGACGGATGCGTTGGATACAGAGACGGACGACAACCGTATACCAGGGGCAGAAGCCCATCATGTGCTAGACCATTTTAAACCAACCCATCTAACCTACAGTAGTCGGAAATGAATACGAAAACATATCATCAGTGTAGCTTTTGTGATAAATCACAGCAGCAGGTCAAAAAACTCGTAGCTGGCAACGACGTATACATTTGTGATGAATGCATTACACTATGTTACGACATACTAAAACAAGATACTCCAAGGGTTTTACCCGATACGGATATTACTCCTGCAAAGGTCAAAGCACGGCTTGACGAATATGTTATTGGACAAGATCTTGCCAAACGCATGCTTGCTGTAGCGGTGTACAACCATGTCAAGAGAATTAATAATCCTGTGATTGACGGGATAGAAATTGACAAAAGCAACATGCTGTTCATCGGTGGATCGGGTACGGGTAAGACCTATACCATCCAAAATGTTGCCAAGATCATGAACGTTCCATTTTCAATAGTTGATGCTACCAGCCTAACGGAAAGCGGTTATGTTGGTCTGGATGTTGAGGATGCAATTACCAAGCTCTACCATGCGGCCGATCAAGATGTTGCAAAAACCGAAAGAGGAATCGTATACATAGACGAAATTGATAAGAAAGGCCGTAAGGGAGAAAACACCTCCGTAACACGCGATGTAAGCGGCGAGGGTGTGCAGCAAGCCCTGTTAAAAATGATCGAAGGTTGCGATGTTAAAATCCCACCCCAGGGCGGGCGCAAAAATCCCAACGGGGAATTCGTCACTGTAAACACAAAAAATATCCTGTTTATCGTAGGCGGCGCGTTCGAAGGACTTGACAAAATAATCGAAAGGCGTACAACTATTGATAATGTTACCATTGGATTCAACGCAAACGTGAAAAACGTTTTGGATAAGCCTAACAATTATGATTTGATCAAGCAGGTACGTGGCGAGGATCTAATCAAGTTCGGAATAATTCCCGAACTAATCGGTCGCTTACCGATCATAGTAACATTTGAAGACCTAGATGAATCTGCACTGATCAAAATTTTAACCGAACCAAAAAATGCGATAATCAAACAGTTTCAAAAGATGTTTGAACTAGATCATGTAGAATTGGAGTTTACGCCAGACAGCTTGAAAGCATTGGCTCGCGAAGCTCTAACACGGGGTACAGGTGCACGAGGACTTAGGAGCATTGTGGAAAACATACTGCTGGGAGTGCAATTCGATCTTCCTGTATTATCAAAGCAAGGAGTAAAGAAAATTTGTATAACAAAGGAAACAGTAGAAAATATGTCTGAACCATTGAGAGTGTACGATCAAGAACAGGGTATGGTATCTTGAGCGGTACATATGTAAAAGAAAACAATAGGAATTCTAGACGTCCGGAAGATCCTATTAAGGCAAGCATTGTGGCCAATGACCGCATCAGACACAATGAGGTAAGACTAGTTGGTATAGACGGTGAGCAGCTGGGAATAATGACCGGCAAGCAGGCTCTATGGCAGGCACGAAACTTAGGACTGGATTTAATCGAAATCACTGCCAATGCCAGTCCGCCAGTTGTAAGGATAGTGGATCTAAACAAATGGATCTATAATCTTCGACGCGAGAAGAAGCAGAAAGACAAAAAAGCTAGAGAAAACACCATTGTTGTTAAAGAGATACATCTTAGACCTGTTACCGATAAACACGACATCGAAGTAAAACAGGCGCATGCGCGAGAATTTCTCGATGCAAACAACAAGGTCAAAATCGTTGTGAAGTTTCGCGGTCGCGAACTTAGCTTTAGACAAAAAGGATTTGAGCTAGTTGAAACCTTTATCAGCGGCATAGGTCCGTGTAAGGTCGAAAAAATTCCTGAATTAAACGGTCGTTCGATCCTGGCTATACTTGCCCCTAACGACAAAAAAGCTTGACAGCAGTAATCTCAATTCAATACAATATAAACATCCAACAGGGAATTATAATCATGGATAGTGATGATTTTGTGCTCCGTAAGAAGGGCATGACAATAAAGGTTTTTAACAATAATGTCGACGGGGCAATCGCCCAGTTGAAAAGGCGCATGAACAGCGAAGGTATCAACAAGGAACTGCGCAAGCGCAAGCACTATACCCCGCCCAGCATCATACGCCGGCAAAAGATGGCCGAAGCAAAGCTTCGGTGGAAGAAGAAATATGCACAAATCATGGAGCTTGATCTTCCTAAGAAGAAAAAGACCAAAAAGGACTTTAAGCCGGTTAACCGTACCCCAATTAATCAGGATAACTTGCAATCTTCCACTTGACTTTTGTGGAAGATTGCATATAAATAGCAACGTTAGCAGATAGCTAACATGAGATGCCTATAGAGGGTCTCATAGGCTTGTAAACTTCGCTCTTAGAGGAGGTAAAATCATGCGAAGCATAACTTTAACATCACAACTCGACGATATGTTCCGTGACCTTAATCGCTTTGCGGTTGGGTTTGAACCGACCTTGCGCATGCTTGATCAGGTACGTACAACACAGACCAGCGGATACCCACCATACGATCTTGAATCAACAGGTGACAACAGCTATCGTCTCAGCATGGCCGTAGCAGGCTTTACAGCTGATGATCTTGATATCACCCTGCAGGATGGAGTTCTTTCGATCGAAGGCAAGGTACGCCAGGAGGATACCCGTACCTATCTGCACAAGGGTATTGCGGGTCGTAGCTTCCGTCGGACATTCTATCTAAACACATGGGTCCATGTAACCGGCAGCACGCTGTCTGACGGAATACTTACAGTGGACTTTGTGCAGGAAATTCCCGAAAGCATGAAACCTCGCAAAATCGCCATCAACACATCCGCACCGGTTAAGGTGTTGGACGGNGGGGCTGCAGGTGAAAATGCCGCTTGACAAGCCTGCTAAANTATCGTAGTATGGCTTAAGGAGATTAGACGCATGGCAACCGCTGGAACTATTAACGATGTTGATACGATAACCAAGGTTGTCGTGCGTCCTCCAAAAAAATTTGCCGTTGTTTTGTATAACGATGACAAAACAACAATGGAATTTGTTATCTTGGTTTTGATGCAAATCTTCCATAAATCCTTCGAAGAAGCCAGCACATTGACCATACTAATACATGAAGTTGGTCACGGAATAGCAGGCACATACAGCCAGGAAATTGCCAATCAAAAACGCGACGACACAATCAATTCTGCAAGGATTAATGGATTCCCTTTGCATTGTGAAGTAAAACCAATTTAAACTGGTCCAAGATTGTGCAAAGGCCGTTGGCTTAACACCTCAAAGAAGCACTTGTCGTCCTG
>JGI26470J50227_1000315_pt1 | contig 21245 bp, 32 predicted proteins | sample FreactTroBogLake_FD_50227 | JGI IMG/M metagenome (IMG submission 50227) | reverse complement strand
CTCCCGTCGTTCCGTCCACCACCAGCCAGTCGCCGGGACGAACCTCCTTGGTAATCCGAAGAGTGCCCAAAACGGCGGGAATCTCGAACGAACGGGCCAGGATGGCGGTGTGGGTGGTGGTGCCGCCTTGGTCCATGGCCAACCCCAGAACGAACTTTTTGTTCATGGCGACCGCATCCGACGGCAAAAGGGACGAAGTAACCACAATCACCTCTTCCTTCAAATCGGTCAGCGTGGCCCGACCGCCTCCCCGCAACAAATGACTCAAAACGCGTCGGGAAACATCGCGGATGTCGAGGGTTCGTTCCTTGAGGTAAACATCCTGGACGGTGGCCAGCTTCGTGACCAGCTCGTCGACCACCTCTTGAAGAACCCATTCGACGTTCTTCATCACCTTGCCGATCTTCAGGTCGACCTTCGATTCGATTTCCGGATCCTGCAACATGAGCAGATGGGTATCCAGAAACCCTTCAGGGTCGCCCGCGGGACCGCTTCGAACCTTGATCTCTTCCAGTTCGATGACGGCCCGACCGACGGCATCCTTGTACCGGGCCATTTCGAGGGAAATTTGGTGTTCAAGGATGGTGTACTCGGGAATTGCGAGGTCGTCGTCGCTGTAAAGGAAGGCCCGGCCGATGGCGATTCCTGGTGAAGCGGGGACACCTCGAAATTCTTTCATTGCCACAGTATAGCGGCCGTCCGGACACCTGTCAAAGGAGGCCGTTTTGTCGTAAGATTGCCCATGCAGAAATTCCGGCTGCCCCTGTGGGCCCTGGCTTGGTTCGCGGTGGTCTTGGCCGCCTTGGTAGTCCTGTTCGCCAACCAGGGCGCGGTTGACCGCATCCTGGCGGCCACCGGTCTCGAGCGCATGCTCTACCCCCAAGGAAAGACCGCACCGGTGGTGGTCCAGGTCGCTGCGCCACCAACGACCCCCACGATTCTGGTCGAACCGGTTCCGCCTTCCCCTGCCCCCCCTTTGCCGGTGACAGAGTCGTCGACAGACCCCGCGCCCGATTCGACGGACGTGCCTTTGGTCGTGGAACCACCCCTCCCGGCGACGCCGAACACGTACAGGCTCTATTTTCTGAAGCTTTCGCCGGAGGGGCGTATGGAGCCTGCCAGTTTCGCCCGGGAATTGCCGGCGGGGACAACCCCGCTCTCGGCCACGCTCAAGGCGCTGCTCTTGGGGCCCACCCTCCAAGACAAGGCTCAAGGAGCCCTGACCCTCATTCCAGAAGGGACGAAGCTCCTGTCGGTCCGGCTCAAGGACAAGATCGCGCTGCTCAGCTTCAGCGAAGAATTCGAACACAATCCTTCGGGATTGGAGGGAATGGCGGGGCAATTGCGCCAGGTGATCTGGACGGCGACTCAATTTGGCTCGGTCGACGCCGTGCAGTTTCTGATCAACGGACAATACAGGGATACCCTGGGTGACGGCGGCCTTCCCATCGCGGTGCCCTTATCCCGATCCACCGTCCCCTGAGCTAAACCAGAACCAGACGGGCCAGGTATTCCTGGTTTCCCTTCCTGCCTCTCACCGAAGACGGCACGTGGTCCGTCATGGCCACCCCTTCGAGCCTCAGATCGGCCACCAATCTTTCCAAAATCTCGGCCCACCTGTCGTCGGGGACGATGCCCTGGAAATCCGAGGGGGGGGTCAGCCATTCGAACTGGGGTTTGATCAACGCGACCATCCATCCTTCACTGGTCAGGGAGAGGATTCGGAAGGCGGCGCCCCGCAAGGACCGAAACGACAAATCCGCGACGGCGGCGTGGGGCCTGGGTTCCAGACCAGAGAGCGACATGACGTTCGTACCCTCCCGGACCAGAACCCGGGGGTCGGCGCGCAGTTTCCAATCCAGCTGGGCGGCACCCACATCGACCGCGTGGACGAGAACGGCACCACGTTGGAGCAGGGCATCGGTGAAGCCTCCGGTGGAACACCCGGCGTCCAGGAAGACTTTTCCCGATACAGGCAGGCTCCAGGCCTCGAGGACGGGGTCAAGCTTGAACCCCCCCCTGCTGACAAAACGCTTGGAGGACAGGACGACTTCCGAATCCGAAGCCACAGAGACCTTCGGGTCGCGCAGAACCGATCCATCCACCACCACTTCTCCGCACAGAACGCGGCTAAACAGACGCTCCCGCGGGGTTTCCGGAAACAACGAGGTCAGAAGGTCCAGAAGCGAAACGGATTTGGAACGTTTTTTCATGCTTCGATGCGGACGATCGAGAGGGCCCGGCCCGTCCGAGCATCAGCGGTGACCAAGGCCCCGCGGACCAACGCTGGCGCGTCAAAAATGGTTGACCTCAAGGGCAACATGGTCAAGGCCCGCTGAACGCTGACTTCAGGATCGCCACCGATGACCGACCCTTCAGGCCCACACATTCCCAGATCGCTCTGAAAGGCGGTCCCCAGCGGCAAGATCCTCTCGTCGGCGGTGGCGACATGGGTGTGGGTACCGACCACAGCCGTGGCGCGGCCGTCGACCCAGTAGCCGAAGGCCTCCTTCTCGTCGGGGGCCTCGGCGTGAAAGTCAAAAAAAACCAGGGGTGTCTGCTGGAGCAACTGATCGGTCAGGGCCCTGGCGCGAAGAAACGGGTCATCGATCGAAGCCATTCGGCTTCGGCCTTGGAGGTTGACCACTGCGGCACGCCACCCCTCCCCTTCCACCAGACACCAACCCTTTCCCGGAAGCGATTTCGGATAGTTGTCGGGCCGCAAGAGTCGATCTTCTGATCCGAGCAACGGGAGGATCTCTTTCTTTTCCCAGATGTGGTTCCCCGTGGTGACCACGTGAACCCCCATCGCTAGCAAAGCCGCTAGCTGTTCGGGGAGCATCCCCAGGCCGTCTTCCGCCGCGTTTTCGGCGTTCACGACGACCAGGTGGGGTTGGTGGATTTCGATCAGACGGGGGAGTTTGGACAAACAGGCCCTGTACCCCGGAAGACCAACGAGGTCTCCCAGGAACAGGGCCTTGAATTCAACGAGCGTATTCGACAACCCGGGTTTCCCGGATGATGGTCACCTTGATCCGACCAGGATAGTGCAGGTCGGACTCGATCTTCTTGGCAATGTCCTTGGCCAGATCCCGGGCCTGGGCATCGTTAACGGTCTCGTTGTTCACGATGATCCGAACTTCCCTTCCCGCCTGGATGGCGTAACACTTATCGACACCGGGGAAACTGGTCGCGATGTTTTCCAGCCCCTCGAGTCGCTTGATGTAGTTGTCCAGGGTTTCCCGGCGAGCACCGGGACGACTTGCCGAAATGGCATCGGCGATTTGGACCAAGACCGATTCAGGACACACCGGCTCCACATCGTTGTGGTGGGCGGCGATCCCGTTGACGACTTTCGGGTCCTCTCCCATCTTCTTGGCGAGTTCGGCGCCGAGTTCGGCATGGTTTTCGTCCCCTTCGGACTCCATCCCTTTTCCGATGTCATGGAGCAAAGCCGAGCGCCTGGCAAGGTCCCGGTCGAGGCCGATCTCTGCGGCAAGCATGCCCGCCAGGATCGCCACTTCCTTCGAGTGAGCCAGGACGTTCTGACCATAACTTGTCCGAAAATGGAGACGCCCCAGAGCCTTCACCAGTTCTGGACTGAGGTTGTGGATGCCCATATCGAAGCAGACCCGTTCCCCTTCCTCATAGATGGTCTGGCTGATCTCCTTCGCGACCTTGTTCACCACTTCCTCGATCCGGGCAGGATGAATCCTTCCGTCTTGAATGAGGCGCTCCAAACTTGTCTTGGCGATGGTCTTGCGAATCGGGTCGAAGCATGAAATGACCACGGCTTCGGGAGTGTCATCGATGATGACGTCAACCCCCGTCAGGGTCTCAAGGGTTCGAATGTTCCGCCCCTCCCGCCCAATGATCCGGCCCTTCATTTCCTCGTTCGGCAAGGAGACCGAAGTGACGGTCACTTCCGAGGTGACTTCGGTCGCCACTCGCTGAAGCGTCGTCACGAGGATGTCCCGCGCCTTCTTCTCGGCGGTCGTGACAGCTTCTTGCTCGATCTTGTTCATGATGACCTGGGCGTCGTGCTTCGCGTCGTTCTCCATCTTCTGGATGATCATCCGCTTGGCTTCTTCCGCCGTGAGCCCCGAAATACGCTCGATCTCAGTCTGAAGGAACCCTTCCTTCGCGACGAGACCGGCCTGACGGTTCGAGATTTCTTGTTCCTTGGCCTCGAAGGCCAAGACCTGTTCATCCACACCCTGCAGTTTCTTTTCTAGGTTGTCTTCTTTCTGCTGAAGCCGCTTTTCAAACTTTTGAAGCTCAGCCCGACGGTCCCTCAGATCCCGTTCCTGGTTGTTGCGATCACGGATAAGCTGGTCTTTCGCCTCCAGCAACATCTCTTTTCGCTTGTTCTCAGCTTCTTTGAAGGCTTCCTGCTTTACTCGTTCAGCTTTCTGCTCCGAAGAAGAAAGTTGGTATTTGGCATACAGCCAGCGGACAGTCCAACCCAATAGAAGACCTGCAGGGAGGGTTATGATCACCGCAACGATGACGATGACGTTCATAAGCGCTCCTCTGTTGATTTTTCTCTGACTGAGTATATAACAAATTGTTCACCGAAGCAACAGCTTTTCGGGCCCTCGCGCGAGGGTCAACCGATCCGGCGGGGCGCCAGGAGCGCCATCAGGTCCTCGGGATCTCGACGCAAACCAAGGATCAACCAACCGGGCTCCCTCCGGAACAGGAGCGGAATGCACAAGACTGACTTAAGGAATTTCATGTCCTTGGAATGGAAAGAATCCCTGAGGGCGGGATGAGCCGTCCCGCCCTTGAGGATATGGAGGGCCCTGATCGAAAGGAAGGCTTTGCTCAGAGGAGACTCAGGGCTGAAATCCAACACGGCCTTGCCCGCGTCACTGAAGCCTACACTGCTCTGAGCCTTCCAATGTCCGTCCTGGTCGATGAGGATCGCTGCGGTGAATGCGTCGAACTCGGTGACGATCTCCGAGAGGGCGCGGAAGAGGTTCACTTCGTCCTCTCCGAGGGCAAACCGATCCCAGTCAAACCCACCTCCCGTCCAGCGCCATTCCCGGCTCAGGTGGCTGGGGACCAAGTCCTCTGCTTCCAGAGTCAGGAAAGAGGACTTTTCTTCTCCTGCAAGAACCTCGTTCACCAAGTTCCCAAACTCATCCTGCCCCGACTCGGTCGTGGCAAACATTTCATCCTTGAGGGTGACCACGTCTTCATTGACGTCGAAAACCCCTGTGACCGGGGAGTTCCAAGCTTCATCCAACCGCTCCAACGAGAACGAAAAATCTTCCCCGGATTGGCTCTCTTCCAGTTCGTCCAGAACTTCTTCCAGTTCGTCGAGCTCCTCGACGTCCTCCTCGTCCGCCTCGTCGATTTCTGCGGAGAGCAGGGTCACGGTTCCGTCTCCCGCCGTTCGACCGGATGTCCGAAAGACACCCGTAGAGCCTTCCTGCAAAGGCAATTCTTCCAGGGACTCGGGTTCCATTTCATCGCCCTCCTCCGCCTCTTCCAACTCTTCCAGAACTTCTTCCCCCTCCAGCTCCTCGTCTCGGAGGGAAGGAGCTCTCTCCGTGGGGTCCTCGACGGCTTCTGCGTCCTCCAGTTCCTCGAGGTCTTCTGAGGCCTCGATCTCCTCGACGGAGTCCGCTTCCTCCAGAACTTCCACATCGTCCAACTCTTCTAGGTCATCCCCTTCGACGACAGCTTCTGTTTGTCTGGGGGGGGCAGAAACGACGAAACGCCCCTGGGTCAGGGCTTGTTGCAACATGGTTTCAAGACGTTTCCAGTCGGCGCCTGTGGAGGCTTCCGTTGGAGGCGACGGTCCCCTCAGCAGGTCCATCACTTCTTGCCAACTGGTGTCGATGTAGCGGTCGACCCATTCCCGATCGCGGCGCTTGACGCGACCAAGGCTTCGAAGGATGTCGGTCCTGATTTCAGCCGAGTGGCTGTCGAGCTCGTCCCGGAGACTCTGGATCTTGTCCTTTTCCTTGAGGTCAAGGTATTGCTTGACGACCTGAAGTTGGAACCGTTTCACCTTGCGGGTCACCACCGAGAGCGGTTCGCCTCTCAGGTTTGCCACCAAGAAGAGGACGAGAAAAAGGACGGTGTAGAAGGAAATCAGAAGCAATCCCTTGAGGATGGGGTCCAGCTCGAGCGAGGACGTCGGTACTAACAGGTTGAGGGAATTTTTCCGGACCAGGGCAACGGTCAGCTGCCCGTCGGCCCTGGCGATTCGTTGAACCGGTGGGAGGATTCCTTGCACCCGAAGCTCTTTGACCCGCGCCACCACGGTGGAGTCAGTCTTGCGGCCCAGCAAGGAAAACAAGAACTCGTCGGGCGCGAGAACCGTGATCGGTTGGTCCGCCATGGCGAGTCCGGCTTCCACCAAGGAAAGCCGAAGGTCCTCGAGGGAGACAGACATCAGAGCAAAACCCTGAAGCAGGCCTTGGCTGTCTTTCCAAGGCCTCAGAAACCAAAGCGAACGACCCTCCAGATCTGAAAGGACGTGGGCTTTCCCGTCGTTGAGGCCTGGGTCTTTCAGGTCAGGGAAAGAAGGCAACTCAGAAACAAGGTGGAAAGTAACACTGAAATCGCCCTTGACCTTGACGTCGGTGTCTTCCGTGGAAAATTGAATTTGTGACCGATCACCACTCAGAATCCGAAGGCTGCCCCCTCCGCGAATTCCCATGAGGAAGAGTTTGGCCGACTGGTAGCGCTTCTGGATGGCCGCTTGGCTCGAAGTCGGGCTAAAGACACCATCAAAGACCCCATCCCCCAGCACCTTGTCGAGCTTCTCCAAGGTGTTTTTCTTCCAGCCGTCAATCCCTTGGGACGCCTGCTCCAAGCGACTCTGAAATTCCGAAACCACCTTCGGGCTGTAGAACTGTGCCTCGATCCAAGGGAACAACCCCGAGAAGGCCACAACCGCGAAGGCGGCAAAGACGAGAGTTGAGATCAATAGGCTGTAAGAAAGTCGTTTTGCGATCGCCATAAAAAAAGGAGGCAACCCCCAAGGGTGCCTCCTTCATCTTCGGCAGAAACCGAAAGAGAATCGAGCTGAAGTTACTCGGCCACAGCTTTCTTGGCCGCGGCTTTCTTCGCTGGCGCCTTTTTAGCGGCAGCCTTAGGGGCCGCAGCCTCAGCAGAAGCTTTCTTGCTGGCGACCTTGGGTGTCGGGGCCTTCGCTTCCACGGAACTTTCGCCGGAAGTTTCAACCTTCTCGGAACGTTCCACGAACTCAAGGATCACCATTTCGGCGGCGTCGCCAAAACGTTGTCCCAACTTGAGCATCCGCGTGTAGCCGCCAGCGCGAGCCTTGAACCGGGGTCCCAAGACGGTGAACAGCTTCACCAAAACATCACCCTGAGTGATCGTCTTGGCAATCTCTCGCCGGTTGTGGACCGAATCCACCTTGGCGCGGGTGACCATCTTTTCAGCGTGTCGCTTGACCTCGAGAGCCTTCGATTTCGTTGTGGTGATTCGTTCATAAGTGAACAAGGAGGTCACCATGTTCTTGATGAGGGCCCGGCGATGGCCGGCCCGACGGTTCAGACGGTTGAAACCGGTCTTGTTGTTCATTCTCTTATTCCTTATCCTGCTTCGTCAGCTTCAGGGCCTGGATGATCTGGCTTGTATCCGTCATCCCAAAGGTCAAGTTTCGGTCTTTCAACTTCAACTTAATTTCCTCGAGGCTCTTCTTGCCGAAGTTTCTGGTCTTCGCGATGTCTTCTTCGGACTTGCGGATCAGTTCTCCGATCGTCTTGATGTTCGCGTTCTTCAAACAGTTGCTCGAACGAACCGACAACTCCAAGTCTTCCACCGGCGTGTTGAGAAGAGCCTTGACGGTTACTTCGTCTTCGCTGATCTCATCATCCCCGGCAACGTCATCCTCATTGAAATTGATGAAGATGCTGAAATGGTCCTTGGCAATCTTGGCCGCCTCGGCCAAGGCGTTCTCGGGTGAGATCGTCCCATCGGTCCAGATTTCCAAGTTCAACTTATCGTAGTCTGAACGCTGTCCAACCCGTGTGTCTTCGACACTGTACTTGACCTTTTTGATAGGCGAGTAAATCGAGTCAAGCGCGATCGTATTCGTGATCTCAATGTTCTTTTCATGGACTTCGGCAGGGACGTAGCCCCGACCGAGGTCGATTTGAAGTTCAAGTTCAATGTGCGCGTTGGGGGAAAGAGTCGCGATGTGCATCTCTTTGTTGACGATTTCCACCCCGCTGACGCAGAGGTCGGCACCGGAAATGGCACCTTTGTCTTTGCCCTTCACTTCCACCAGAATGACAGTACTTTCCAGTTCGTCATCCACGCGGATCTGAAGGTTTTTCAGATTGGCAAGGACGACGGGGGTATCTTCCACCACCTCAGGAATGGACTCAAATTCACTCGAAAGGAGGTGGGGAGTACCATCTTCCTTGAAACTGGTGATTCGAATCCCCGAAACGGCGTAACCCTGGATCGAAGAGAGAAGGATCCTTCGAAGCGTGTTTCCAATCGTATGGCCGTACCCCCGCTCAAAAGGATAGGCAATGAATTTACCATAGTTCGGTTGCAAATCGCTTTGTTCGAAGTGCAGACCCTTGGGCCGCTTGAAGCCCTTCAAAAGATTTTTTCTCGCCATTTCAACTCCTTAAAGCGCAAGGCAAAAACGTCCCATACCATGCCCAAGGTGCTCGAAGAACACCGGGATAGGGCACCGAGATCGGTTTCACCGTTACGACCGCCACTCCCGATCCAGCGCATTCGCCGCATCAAAAGCACCGGCTTTCGGCGCAAGGTCCGCGACTATCGCCGCATCAAACTCTGCGGCTCTTCCGAGGACGGCAACCATTGTGAGGAATCGGAGTCACGTCATGGATCGACTTGACCCGAAAACCAAGAGTTCCCAAGGACCGAATGGCAGATTCCCGACCGACACCAGGACCCTTCACGAACACGTGAAGTTCGCGAAGGCCGAATTCCTTCGCCTTGTTGGCAGCGCTCTCCGCCGTCGTCTGAGCGGCAAACGGGGTTGACTTCTTAGCTCCGCGGAAACCAAGTCCACCAGCAGACGCCCAAGAAAGGGCGTTGCCTCGAAGGTCCGTGACAGTAACGATCGTATTGTTGAAAGTCGCCTGGATGAAGACATTTCCTTCAAACACGACTTTTTTTTCTTTCTTTTTCTTCGCTTTGGCCAAAATGATTCCCCCGGTTACTTCTTCTTGTTCGCGACGGTCTTCCGCTTGCCCTTCCGGGTACGGGCGTTTGTCTTGGTCCGTTGACCGCGTACGGGGAGACCCTTGCGGTGTCTCAGTCCTCGGTAACAACCGATGTCCATCAAACGCTTGATGTTCAAGGATGTTTCAGACCGAAGACGTCCTTCCACCACGTAATCATTTTCAATGACCTTCCGGAGCTCGTTAATCTCTTCCTGGTTCAGGTCATTGGTCTTCTTGTTGGGATCAATCTTGGTCTTGCCACAGATCTCCAAGGCGCGCGATCGTCCAATACCGTAAATGTAGGTAAGGGCAATGTCCACGTGCTTGTTCGGCAAGTCGATGCCTGCAATTCTCGCCATCTTTCCAAATCTCCCTTATTTCTGCCGCTGCTTGTGCTTGGGGTTCGTGCACACGATCCGGAGCACGCCGCGCCTGCGGATGACCTTGCAATGGTCACAAATGGGCTTCACACTGACTCTTACTTTCATTTGTCCAAACTCCTAAAGGTTTCTCGACCGAATCTTGCCCTTCTTGGCAAATCCCTCATGATGGTGCATCCGCAAATGGCCCTCGATCTGGGACATTGTGTCCAAATCGACGCCGACCAAGATGAGGAGGGAAGTCCCACCCATGACATACGCCAAGGCAGAGGGGAAACCAGGAATCCACATCACGATGAGCTGAGGAATCACAGCGATCAAGGCCAAGAAAAGAGACCCCGGAAGGATAATCCTATTTAATATCCTTGTCAAATGCTCTTCCATCTTTTCTGAACGGATACCCGGAATGGAGCCCCCGTGTTCTCGAATCTGCTTCGAGATTTCAATGGGATTCAACGATACCTGCGTGTAGAAATACGCAAAGAACACGATCAGCAAGGTGTAGGCAACCAGGTAAGGAATCCCACGGGGCGCCAGAAAACTGGCGACCTGGCCCAGCCACGGAATCTGCGATCCCAGGTTACCCGCGATCTGAAGCGGAAACATCAACACCGAGGAAGCGAAGATGATGGGAATGACGCCAGAAGGATTCATCTTGAACGGTATGTAGGTGCTTTGAGCGCCATACATCTTGCGTCCCACCACGCGTTTCGCGTAGTTGACGGGGATTTTGCGCTGACCTTGCTGTTCGAAGATGACCAAGGCGATGACACCGATGAACAGAAGAAGCACAAGGATGACGAACACAGGATTGAGGTCCCCGCGCTGGATGGCTCCGAACAACTGGTAGAAGGCATCCGGGATCCTGGCCACAATACCGGCGAAAATCAACAAGGAGATACCGTTTCCGATGCCCCGGTTGTTGATCTGCTCGCCCATCCACATCAAGAACATGGTTCCGGTCGTCACCGTCAGCATGGCGATGAGGACGAAGGACCAATGGGGAATCGATACCGCATCGGGGATGCTCCGGGCCAGTTCCGTCACGGCGAATGACTGAATGAGACAAACCGCGACGGTACCAAGTCGGGTCCACCGATGGACCTTTTTCTTTCCCCCATCTTCTTGGGAAATCTTCTTCATCGACGGGAAAACGACCACCATGAGTTGCATGATGATCGACATCGAAATGTAAGGCATAATCCCCAACATGAAGATGGAAAAGTTATGGAAGGCACCACCCGAGAAGAAGTCGAAATAATCCGTCAGTGAGGTGCCATTCGATTGTTGTTGGGTAAAATACAGCTTGAGCGCTGTACCGTTGATCCCCGGAATCGGGAGAACGGCGCCCAAGCGGAACACCAAGAGAACCCCCAGGGTGAAAAAAATCCGATCCCTGAGGTCTTTGATGCGGAAGATATCGAAGAGGGGAGTGCTGGCCATCGGTTACATCCCGTCAGGAGTTTTCGGCGGTGGTAACAACCACCGTGCCGCCCGCTTTTTCAACGGCGGCCTTGGCCCCTGCGGAGATCTTGTCCACCTGGATGGTCAATTTCTTCGTCAGAGTGCCTTTGCCCAAGATCTTTACAGCAGTTTCTTTGTTCTTTAGGATTCCCTTGGCCACGAGCGTCTCGTAGCTGACGGTTTCACCATTGGAAAAATACTTTTCGAGGAGAAGCAAATTCACAGGAGTGTATTCGACCCGAAACGGCGCGTTGCTGAACCCTCGGGCGGGAAGGCGGCGGAACAGAGGTGTCTGTCCACCTTCAAAACCCAGGCGAACCCCACCGCCTGTGCGGCTGTTTTGGCCCTTGTTACCGCGAGTCGAGGTACCGCCGGTCCCGGTGGACCGACCGCGGCCAATGATGTGCTTTTTTTTGTTCGCGCCCACGGGCGCGCGAAGGATGAACGGATTTTCCATTATTTCACTTCCTCCCAGATGACAAGGTGGGAGATGGCCTCAACCTGGCCGAGGATCGAAGGATTGAGATCCTTCTCCACGACCGAGTTGAGCTTGCCAAGGCCCAAGGCCTTGACCGTCGCTCTGTGATTGGGCTTCGTCCCAATCGTGCTTCGAACCAAAGTGATTCGAATTTTCTTTTGCGCTTTTGTTTCAGTTTTCTTAGCCATGATTAACCCCAGAGTTCCTTGAGGGACTTACCGCGGTTCACAGACATCTTCTTGGCGTCCAACATTTCGACCAAGCCTCGGAAGACTGTCTTTACAACGTTCACCGCATTCCCCGAACCGATCGATTTGCTCAGCACGTCACGAACACCCACGGCTTCCATAACGGCGCGAACATGGCCGCCGGCAATGATACCAGTACCGGGCGCAGCGGGCTTCAAAAGCACGTGCGAGCTTTTGAAGGTCGTATTGATCTCATGAGGCAGGGTACCGTTCTTCACCGGCACGTTGATCATGTTGCGTTTGGCCCGGTCAACGCTTTTTCGGATGGCTTCGGAGACGTCGTTCGCCTTGCCAAAACCGTATCCGACGTTCCCGTTCCGGTCACCGACGACGACCATGGCGGAGAAGGAGAAGCGACGCCCACCCTTCACAACCTTTGCGACGCGGTTTAGCCGGATCAGCTTCTCAACGTAGTCTTTGTTATCTCGATTGTCTCTTCCCTGATCCATACTATCCCCTTAGAACTTAACGCCGGCTTCGCGGATAGCATCAGCGAAACTCTTGATGACGCCGTGGTACCGGAAACCGTTACGGTCGAAAACCGCCAACAGGATCTGTTTTTCTTTCAGGCGCTTTCCGAATTCGAGACCGAGGGCTTTCACGCCTTCAACGTTGATCTTTGTCCCCGTCAGAGTCTTTTCCAAATCAGAAACCGAAACCAGAGTCTTTCCAGTCAAGTCGTCGATGGCCTGGCAGTAGAAGTGCTTGTTGGAGGCAAACACACTCAGCCGCGGCCGTTCAGCGGTGCCCTTCACAATGCTACGGATCCGGAGTTTTCTCTTCGCCCTTCTCTGGGCCTTTTCAATAAGCTTTTTCATCAAAAACTCCTGCTTACTTCTTCACGCCGGACTTGCCGACCTTTCTGCGGATGGTCTCATCCTCATACCGGATTCCCTTGCCCTTGTAGGGTTCGGGTTTTCGGAGTCCGCGAATTTCACTCGCGACCTGGCCGACCTGTTCCTTGCTAATCCCCGAAACGGTGATCTTGACGTTGGCCTCGACGGCAACTTGAATGCCGGCGGGGATGACGTACTCGATCTGGTTTGAGAATCCGAGGTTCATGACAAGAAGGTTTCCCTTCACCTCACCCCGGAAACCGACTCCGTTGATCACGAGGGACTTCTTGAATCCCGCGGTCACTCCGATCAGCATGTTGTTCAGCAAGTTGCGGTAAAGACCATGTTTGGCCTTGGTCGGTTTCTCTTCATCGGCCCTGGTCACAATGATCAGGTCACCTTTGGTTTCAAAAGCAATCTTGGGATCATAGACTTGGGAAAGTTTTCCCTTGGGACCTTCAACGTGGAGGAGGGAACCGGCGAAATTCACCTTTACACCTTTCGGCAGGTCAATGGGTTTGTTGCCAATGCGGGACATTCCTCTCTCCTCACCACACAGAGCAGATCAGCTCTCCGCCGACCTTTTTCTCTGCAGCTTTTCTACCCGTCGTCACACCTTGCGAGGTTGAGACGATCAGAGTTCCGTATCCATTCAGGATCCGGGGCATTTCCTGATAGCCGGAATACACCCGCCGACCAGGAGTCGACAGACTTTTCAGACCATGGATGACGGCATCGTTCTTGTCGTCATACTTCAGAAAGATGCGAAGGGTGTTCAAACCCTCTTGGTTCAATTTCTTGAAGTTCTTGATGAAACCTTCGTTCTTGAGAATCTTTACGATCTCCAGCTTCAGCTTGGAAGTCGTGATATCGACCTTCTCGAACTTAGCTTCGCTGGCGTTTCGGATTTTCGTCAGCATATCGGCAATAGGATCGGAAACAGACACTTCACACTCCTCCGCTTACCAGCTCGACTTTGTGACACCGGGAATCAAGCCTTGACTGGCAAATTTCCGGAAACACAGACGGCACAATTGAAACTTACGAAGATACCCACGGGGACGACCGCAAACTTTGCAGCGGTTGTATCCCCTGGTCGTATACTTGGGTGTCTTGTTGGCTTTGATGATCAGGGATTTTTTCGCCATGATTACCTCTTGAAGGGCATGCCCAGCCGCTTTAGCAAGCTGCGGGCTTCCTGGTCGGTCGGAGCCGTCGTAACGATGGCCACATTGAGACCACTGATCTTCTCGATCTTGTCGTAGTCGATCTCGGGGAAGATGATCTGCTCGGTGAGTCCCAAAGAGTAGTTACCATGGCCATCGAAGGCGTTGGGATTGACTCCACGGAAGTCCTTGACCCGGGGAAGGGCCACATTGAGCAACCGGTCGAGAAACTCGTACATCCGAATGCCCCGAAGGGTCACCTTCGCACCAATTTCTTGTCCCTCGCGGACCTTGAAGTTCGCAATCGAGAGCCGAGCCTTGGTCTTCACCGTCTTCTGACCGGTGATTTGGCCCAATTCTTTGATGGCTGCGTCCAGGAGCTTTTTGTTGATGAGCGCTTCGCCCATCCCCATGCTCACGACGACCTTTTCCAATTTGGGAATCTGCATCACCGAGCTGTAGGAAAACTCCTGCATCAGCTCCTTTGCGATTTTCTCATTGAAAAGAGTCTTCATACGCGGGACATATTTCACAGCAGTTTTTTCAGCCATTAGATTGCCTCTCCGGTGGTCTTGGCGAACCTGATTTTCTTCTCACCCTCAAGTTTGAAGCCAAGCCGCGATTCCTTTCCATCTTTTCCGAGGATCATCACATTGGAAATGTGAAGGAAACCCTCGACTTCGATGATACCGCCCTTCTCCTGCTGGTTCCGGGGGCGGACAGTCTTCTTTTTCATGTTCAGACCTTCCACCAAGACCCGACCCTTTTCAGAGTCGATCTCGAGGATCCTGCCCGACTTGCCTTTATCCTTCCCGGTGAGAATCTTCACCAGGTCGTTCTTTTTCAGTTTCGTGTTCATGCTCATCCTCTCACAGCACTTCCGGAGCCAAGGAGACGATCTTCATGAAGTCCTTGTCCCGCAACTCTCGAGCCACGGGCCCAAAAATGCGCTTTCCGATCGGGTTGTAGCTTTCGTCGATGATGACGCAGGCGTTGTCCTCGAACCGGATGTAGGTTCCATCGGGACGACGATATTCCTTCGCCACACGCACCACCACCGCAGTCTTCACATCGCCTTTCTTAACAATCGCCGTAGGAATGGCGGTCTTGATCGCGACGATGATGAGGTCACCAATCCGGGCATACTTCCGACTCGTTCCGCCCAACACCCGAATACAAAGGCATGTTTTCGCCCCCGTGTTGTCGGCGACGTTCAAACGGCTTTCTTGTTGAACCATTTTTCTTCCTCCGCCTTACCGGGCCCGCTCGACGATCTCGAGCAGGTTCCAGGTCTTGTCCTTGCTGATCGGCTTGCATTCGATGATCCTGACGGTATCACCGATTTTTGCTTCGCCCTTTTCGTCGTGCGCTTTCAGTTTCTTGCTCTTGCTCACGTACTTCTGATAAATCGGGTGCATTGCACGGCGCTCGATCAACACAGTGATGGTTTTTTCCATCTTGTCGCTGACGACCTTACCCTGGAACACTTTCTTCCCGGTCTTGTTCGTTTCTTCCGCCATAATTACGCCTTCCTGATTCCCAGATCGAACTCAGTGATAATGGTATTGAGCCTCGAGATCTGGTGCCGAAGACTCCGCTTTTCGAGCGGATTTTCCACATGGCCCAAAACCAACTTGAATCGCAGGTCCAGGAAGGACTTCTTGATCTCAGCCAGTTTCGCCACGGCTTCCGCCCGCGAAATTTCTTTAAAACGGTTTTTCATGATCCACCCAACTCCCGTCTTGCGACAAACTTAGTTTTGATGGGAAGCTTCGCACCTGCAAGGGCCATGGCTTCGGTGGCCAATTCAGGCGTCACACCGGCCATTTCGAACATGACAGTACCGGGCTTCACCAAGGAGACCCAGGCTTCCACACCGCCCTTCCCCTTACCCATTCGAACTTCCGCAGGCTTTTTCGTCCAAGGCATGTCGGGGAAAATCCGAATCCAAACCTTGCCACCGCGCTTGATGTGACGAGTCATTGCAACACGGGCGGCTTCGATCTGCCGATTGGTGATCCAGAGCGTTTCAGCCGCCACCAGACCGAATTCTCCGAAGACAATGGTATTGCACGTCGTAGCCACGCCGCGGAAATGACCCCGCTGCTTTTTTCTGAACTTGAGACGCTTCGGTGCCAACATGACTCAGTTCCCTTCCTTCTTTTCCATGCTCTTCTTGACCAGCACGCCGGCGTCTTCCTTGGTGTTTCTTTCGAAGATCTCACCATTGAAGATCCAAACCTTGACACCAATGGCGCCGTAGGTGGTAAAAGCCTCGGCGAAGCCGTAGTCAAGGTCGGCCCGGAGGGTCTGGAGGGGCACTCGGCCTTCCTTCATTTCCATGGTACGGGCCATTTCAGCTCCGCCCAAACGGCCGGAGATTTTGATCTTAATTCCCTGAGCGCCATTCTTCATGGCGTTGGTGATCGACTGCTTCAGGGCCTTCCGGAACGAACCGCGGTTTTTCAACTGTCGAGCGACGTTCAAGGACACGATCTGGGCGTCGGTATCGGGCTTCTTGATCTCTTTGATCTTGATCGAGACTTTCTTGTCGATGAGTTTCTGAAGCTGCTCACCAATTTTTTCAATCGTGGCGCCCTTGGCACCGATGATCACACCGGGACGAGCCGTATTGATGATCACCGTGACCCGTTGGGGCTGCCGAATGATCTCAAGGTCCGCAATGTCGGCTCCCTTGGTCTCGGGCAACTCAAACAAGGCCTTCCGAAGCTTCAAATCTTCATGAAGCGTCTTGGCGTAGTCGCGGGGATCAACGTACCACCGGGACTTCCACGTCTTATTGATGCCCAGACGCAACCCGTAAGGGTGAACTTTCTGACCCATGGCTTACTTCGCTCCCTTTTCTTCGAGTTCAACGGTGATGTGGCAGGACCGCTTCTTGAGGCGGTCAGCCCGACCCCGGGCTCTGGCCCAAACGGTGGTCCGGGATTGCCCCTCGTCGATCATCAATTTGCTGACGACCAGTTGGTCCTCGTCCAGCTGCTTGTTTTGGTAGAGGGCGTTGGCCGCAGCCGACTGAATCACCTTCTTGAGGAAATACGCACCCTTGTGAGGGAGAGCTTCGAGAAGAGCGACGACGTCGGTCACCTTTTTCCGCCGGAGATGGTCGGCGATGGGCCGAACCTTCTTGGCCGACATGGGAAGGCCGTGGGCAAAAGCTGTGAAACCTTTCTTAGCTTCCATTATTTCTTTCCTGCCTTCTTGTCAGAACCGGCGTGGCCCCGGAAGGTCCGCGTGGGAGAAAACTCGCCAAGCTTGTGGCCAACGAGGTCCTCGGAAACATAAACGGGGATCCAAGTCTTCCCGTTGTAGACGGAAATCGTGATCCCAACCATCTCTGGGATGATCGTGGAAGTCCGAGAATAGGTCTTGATCATTTTACGATCGTTGACCTTCACCATATCCACTATCTTCTTGTAGAGACTCTTGGCGATGAACGGGCCTTTTTTGACGGATCGGGACATACTTTACTCCTACTTCCGGCGCTTGATGATGAATCGATCGGACAACTTGTTCTTCTTCCTGGTCTTGTAGCCACGAGTAGGCTGTCCCCAAGGAGTCACAGGATGCCGACCGCCGGAAGTCTTGCCCTGACCACCACCCAAAGGATGGTCGACAGGGTTCATGGCGACGCCACGGACCGACGGACGTTTGCCAAGCCAGCGATTTCGCCCGGCCTTGCCAATTTTCACGTTCATGGCGTCTTCGTTTCCGACTTCGCCGATGGTCGCGATGCATTTCTTGAAGACCAGCCGCGTCTCGCCCGAGGGCAACCGGAGGCTGGCGTAGTCGCCGTCGAAGCCGGCCAACTGGGCCGAAGCTCCGGCGGACCGGGCCATTTGAGCGCCCTTTCCGAGCTGGAGCTCGACGTTGTGCACCTGGCGACCGACAGGAATGTTCTCGAGCGGAAGGGCGTTACCGTCCCGAATGGGAGAAGTAGGACCACTGACAACAGTGTCCCCCACTTTGATCCCCTTCCAGGCGACAACGTAGGCTTTCGCTCCGTCTTTGTAGAACAAAAGCGCGATGTTGGCGCTCCTGTTCGGATCGTACTCAATTTCCTTGACGACGGCCTGAACGCCGTATTTCAGGCGCTTGAAGTCGACAAGCCGGAACAGCTGCTTGTGGCCGCCGCCCTTGCGCCGAACGCTGATCCGACCGTGGGAACGACCCGCTTTCTGGCTCTTGCCAGAAACCAGAGTTCTTTCAGGATCGTTGGTCGTCAGGTGCGCGTGACTGAGAAGTGCGGTACCCCGGAGGGTTTCGGTCATTGGTTTGAAAGTCTTGATTGCCATAGTTCAGTTTCCTCTCAAGCGCCTTCGAAGAGGTCAATCTTCTGGTTTTCAGCCAAGGTGACGTAAGCCTTCTTCCAAGTGGAGGTAAAGCCGCTCGCCCTCTTGCCACCGCGCATACCCATGGTTTTTTCTTTGCCACGGACATTGATCACGGCGCAGGCCAAGGTCTTCACCCCAAACAGCTTCTCGACGGCGTCTCGAATCTGATGCTTGTTGGCCCGGGGATTCACCTGAAACGCGTATTGTTTCTTTTTGGCGTCGCGGAGCGCGTTCGTCTTTTCAGTCAAGAGCGGCTTGACGATGATCGAAAGTTGGTCCATATCAGGCCTCACTCTTTCCGGCGTAGAACGAACCCAGGTTTTGGGCCGCTTCTTCCATGATCACGAGGTTCTTGGTATAGAACAGGTCGTGGGCACGAAGCCGATTGAAGGTCAAGAAACGAACCCACGGAATATTCCGGGCAGCTCGCTTCAGGTTGGCGTCGTCTTCCTTGAGGATGAGGACGGTCTTTTCTTCGGAGGGGACGAGAACCGAAAGAATCTGAACCAGATCCTTGGTCTTTCCCGTGGCGATCGTGAAGTTCTCCACTAGTTTAAATCCCTCGGTCGAGGCTTTCAAACTCAGAATCGACTTCATCGCCAACTGCTTCACTTTCTTTGGCAACACGTAGCTGTAGTCTCTCGGACGGGGACCGAAGGCGATACCGCCGCCGACCCAAACCGGACTCTGCTTCCGGCCCGACCGAGCCCGACCGGTACCCTTCTGGCGCCACGGCTTGGTCTTCGCGCCGTGGACTTCTGCACGAGTCTTGGTCGAAGCCGTACCAACCCGAAGGTTGGCGAGTTCATTCTTGATCGCGTTGTAAATGGAACCTTCGCTGATCTCATGGGCGAAGACATCATCGTTGAGGGTAACGGTTTTTACTTCCTTACCCTGGATGGAATAGACTTTCTTATCCATGCCGATTACCTCTTCACCGCTTTGCGGATGATCACGGAGCCGTTGCGAGCCCCAGGGATGGCGCCATGAACCAGAACGATCTGGTTTTCAGCATCCACCTTGACAATCCTCAAATTGAGCACAGTTACTTTCTCACTACCCATGTGTCCGGGCATCTTAATTCCCTTAAAAGACTTCCGGGGAGTCGTCGACTGACCCGTCGAGCCACCTTCCCGGTGGAACTTCGAACCGTGAGTCTCCTCACCGCCCTGGAAGTGCCATCGCTTAATAACGCCCTGAAATCCCTTGCCCTTGCTGGTACCGGAAACATCCAAGTACTTCGCTTCCTGCAACAGTTCAATACCCAGGGTATCGCCGACCTTGCATTCTTTATCGAAATCGCGGAATTCGACCACGATACGCTGGGGAACCATACCTTCGGGGAACTGGCCCCGAACAGGCTTCGTGAACGACTTTTCTTTTCCAGCAACGGAACCAACCACCACAGCCTTGTAGCCGTGCTTTTCTTCGTTCCGTTCCGCGATGACGACGTTCGGCTCCACTTTGATGACGGTGACGGGAGTCAGTTTTCCACTTTCGTCAAAAACTTGAGTCATCCCCACCTTTTTACCAATCAGACCGATCATGTTCTAACCTCGAATTTACTGTTTAATATCGACATCCACACCGGCGGGAAGCTCTAATTTCATTAGAGCGTCCATGACGGCGGGAGTGGGCTCGAGAATATCAATCAACCGCTTATGGGTTCTCATTTCAAACTGTTCCCGAGACTTCTTGTTGACGTGGGGAGACCTCAAAACAGTAAACTTATTGATTTTGGTTGGCAGAGGAATGGGGCCGGAAACCTTGGTTCCCACCTTATGAACAGTCTGCACGATCGCCTTGGCGCTCTGGTCGACAAGTTCCACGTCGAACCCACGCAATCTCACACGAATTCTCTCACTAGCCATCCCTAACTCCCAAAAAAAGGAAAACCAGTGCTGACGGTTTACGCCGTCAACACCACGTTTTCGTGAAAATCTTACTTGATAACTTCGATAACCTGACCGGAAGCCACGGTGCGACCACCCTCACGGATGGCGAACCGCAGTCCCTTGTCCATGGCGATGGGGTGGATCAACTCAACGGTCAGCTCGGTGTTGTCACCGGGCATCACCATCTGCTTGCCCTCGGGAAGGGTCACCGTACCGGTGACGTCCGTCGTGCGGAAGTAGAACTGGGGCCGATAGCCGGAGAAGAACGGATTGTGGCGCCCACCCTCTTCCTTGGACAGACAATAAATCGTCGCCTTGAAATTGGTGTGAGGAGTGATCGACTTGGGAGCCGCAAGCACCTGGCCACGTTCGACCTGGTTCTTTTCAATACCCCGGAGCAGAGCGCCGATGTTATCGCCCGCTTGACCGTTGTCGAGCAACTTGTTGAACATTTCAACACCGGTAACGACCGTCGTCTGAGTGGGCTTGATACCGACGATTTCACAGGTATCGCCAACCTTCACCTTACCCTGAGCAATGGCGCCGGTAACGACAGTTCCTCGACCAGAGATCGAGAAAACGTCTTCGATCGGCATCAAGAACGGCTTATCGAGAGCGCGTTCCGGGATGATGAAGTATTTGTCCATGGTGTCGAGAAGCTCATCGAGACACTTGGTGGACTCCGGATCATCGGGTTTGCTCATGGCGGCAAACGCCGAACCCTTGATGAAGGGAGTCTTCTCGCCGTCGTAACCATAGAGGTTCAACAGGTCGCGAACTTCCATCTCAACCAGTTCCACGAGCTCAGGGTCAGCCAAGTCCATCTTGTTCAAGAAGATGACCAAGTTGGCGACACCAACCTGCTTTGCCAAAAGAATGTGTTCCCGAGTTTGCGGTTCAGGACCGGAATCGGCGGCGACAAGAAGAATCGCCCCGTCCATCTGAGCTGCACCGGTAATCATGTTCTTGACATAGTCAGCATGGCCGGGACAGTCCACATGGGCGTAGTGCCTAGCAGCCGACTCGTACTCGACGTGACGGGTGTTGATGGTGATACCGCGCTCTTTCTCTTCGGGAGCGTTATCGATATCCTCGTACTTCATGACCTTGCCGCCGTGCTTCTTTGCACCATACATGGTCAAAGCAGCGGTCAGGGTGGTCTTGCCATGGTCAACGTGACCGATGGTACCAACATTGATGTGGGGCTTCGATCGAACGAAGTTTTCCTT
>JGI26470J50227_1000314_pt1 | contig 21262 bp, 31 predicted proteins | sample FreactTroBogLake_FD_50227 | JGI IMG/M metagenome (IMG submission 50227) | reverse complement strand
GGTAAGAGAGAGTGTGTAATAAAGCATACTATGGCATTCATTGTTGCAGTTATACTGCCCATAGCCGTTCAGGTGCCATCGGAACGTGTCTTTCTAATATGCTTTATTACGCAGTAGTTTTTCACCCCACACAAGGGGATTCATCGTACTGGCCGCCCATTCGCCCATGTTTAGAGTGCAGGCTAGGATCTCGTTTCCTATAACACACTTTACTACTTGTCAAATATGGTACATCCAAAGAATGTACCCGTTGATTTCATAACTTCTAACCACTTATCAGCATGCGGAGTATTTCGACCCCGCAGTAGTCGCTTGTTTCAGCGACTCACGATACTGTGCAGCACGATCTAATTTTTCTTGGATCAACTTATCTTTTTGCTCTTGACTTAAGGTCATGAGACTCATATAAGCCTGATCAACAATTCGATCGTTTAATTTTGAATAATCAATAGTTTTCATTTTTCATTTCCTTAAAAAACAAAACCCCGGAGTGTTTAGTTCCGGGGTTCAGTGTAATCTTATATTGTAATACTAGACTATACGGAACCCCTCAAACGATCATTACTTAGACCAAGGCATAACACTGACCATGTTGGATAGGCCATGTGTTCTATATTGGAAATAATCATCTGTTGTAGGTGTTGCATAATCTTTATTATACTGTCTCTTATATTAGTTGTCAAGTCTGCCTCGACTTTTTATTTAGCCATTCGGCAAAATATGTGTAGTTAATGCGGCATTTATTGCTTTATTTTTCTACCAAATTTTCTTTAAATATTTGCCAAGCCATTTCCCACGACACCTTATCTTGTGCCCGCATTTCTATTTAGTAAGTAGATAATTACGCTATGATTACATTAGGTAATAGTCTTCTTTGCCTACACCACACTCTGGACATTCAAAGTCATCTGGCAGTTCTTCCCATTTGCCTTCTATTTCTTCACGGTGTACGTGTCCGCAGACTACGCAAATATGTTGCTGTTCCATTATATGGTCTCCTTGATCTTTGAATAAGCATCAGCATGACGCTGTTCTACCTTGGCCAGTGCAGCGAATCGTTTTTCTGCTTTGGCTAATACGGCTTTAAATTCTTCAGCGTGTTCTTGGCTTTCAGCGATTTGATCGGTAAATTCTTTGCTGGCAGTGGCAAGTCCTTCGCTAAACGCCTGTTCTTTAAATCCCGGATACATGGTAGTGAACTCGTAGGTCTCGCCATCGATAGCCATTTGCAGGCATTCTTTAGTTGAGGGTTTGCCAACGAGCAATTCCAAATGACCCCAAGCATGTTGTAGTTCTTGATCTGCTGTGTGTTCGAAATGACGAGCCACATCTTCGAATCCTTCTGCACGAGCAATACGGGCAAAGTAACGATACTTGATGTGAGCTTGTGACTCACCAGCTAGTGCTGCCTCAAGATTTTTAATTGTAACTGACATAAATCCTCCTTGTGTGTGTTTAAGTCTTATACTATTGTAATAGTATTTACTGTTAAGATCAACCATTTTAATTGATTTTTTCAATAATTATTTCAATAACAGTTATTGATTTTTTTAATAACAAAAAAAGGACCCGAAGGTCCTTTTTCAATTCTAAATTAAATTAGAATGAATACTTAACTCCAGCAGTTGCAATGCTACCATCATATACTTTGGTAATGTTATTACCTTTTTGGTAAGCATAGTCAGCAGTTAGACTAACTTTCTGTGTAACTGGGTATGACACACCTGCACCTACAAATCCAGCACCACCACTATGGGTAGGGGAAACTTGTGGGTCAAGATATGCAACACCTGCACGTACATTGGTTTGAATTGAACCAAATTTAAACACATCATAGCTACCAGAAACAGTATAACGGTTTAAAGTAGTTACTTGTGTTGTGCTACGATCAAATGTACCTTGGATGCCAAACTTGTCAAACTTTTGGCCTGCTGATACACCAACTAAGTTAAGATCTTGGTTGCTGGTTGCAAACAAACGTCCACCATATACACCAACGTCAACGGCAGATGCTGTTGCGATCAAACCCAATGATAGGGCTAACGCTAATAGTACTTTTTTCATAATTTACATCCTTTTTAATATTAAAAATGACTTGTACAACTAAGTCATGTACAATTATATAGTATTAGTACTGATAATGTCAAATATTTCTGAGCCAAAAAGAAACCCGCCGAAGCGGGTTCTGCTATTTTGGGTGACAAGGTATAACTACCTCGCGAGGGCTGTTTCTTAGGCAGCTAATTCAAATTCTGCATCATTAGCAGTAGCTAATGTTACAGGAACTTGGAAATACTCGAATGTAGATGTTTTTGCATTTACAAGATTTGCTTGATTTACAGTCATCGCCTACTGTGTTGCCTTTTTCGCTATCTCACCATGTCGAATCCAAATAATGCCCCACCTAAATATACCTAATATACCTAATATACTTAGGTGGAGCATCCGGGGGTCGAACCCGGGTCCACAGTGCCTTCACTACGAAGGAATTACAACAATACTATTGCGTATCTAGCCAATCTTTAAGCTCTATCATCGCATAGACTAACAGTGCTGCAAAGATTATCATGGCTATATACGTCATACTGTATTTAAACATATCTGCGAAATATATGCAAGTATTTTGGTTAAATCTGAGATAAATACTTACATAACCGGGAGCGAATCGGAAATGGGCGATATTTTCAAAATCATCGGGGAACTAGGATTCCCTGTAGTTGCAGCAATGGCTGGTGGCTACTTCGTATACCTTACAATCAAATTACTATTAGGCGGTGTTCTTAGCAGTGTCAAGGGCATGGCTGGCATTATTACTGCCCTAGACAATCGTGTTAAAACTATGAATCACGACGTTATACGTATTGATACTGTAGTATCAAACGCACTGGGTCTGCGTCCCGATGTTGATCGTATATCACGTGCCGACGGCAAGACTGACGCAAGGAGAGATTAATGGACCTCAAAGACGAAATAATCAAACTTCACGACATTGCTCGTAAGATTGAACAAGAAATAGGTCAAGGACAATTGAGCGAAGATATTCGTAAAGCCGCAGATCGACTACATGAGGTACTTTATGAAACATTATGATTATGAATGGGACTTNGGCCCCTATGGAATTATACTCGATCAAGAACTGAATACAGACAAATTGGGTTGGCAAGGTGGTGACTATTTTAAATTAGTAAACATAAATGGTACACAACTCTTAAAGAAAGTAGATCCAATAGAAGTATTTGCCAAGGGGCATAAAGTAAATGAATAAATTCGACCCTAACAAACTACCCCATGCTGCTCAGATTTGGACTGATGCAGACTTAGCAAAATGGGCGGGATTTGCATTTGTAGCAGGAATTATTATAGGAGCAGTATTAACATGGCATTATTAGATTCAGTATTAGGTTTAATTAACAAGACACCAAAAGATCCGGATGCACCAAAGCCGCCAGTTGGCTCACGTTCAGAGCGTGAAGCAAAGATCAAAGACAAAGCAGGTATGGTCATCAACGTGTTTGCCCTATTGTTAGCGGTTAATGTTTGGTACGGTGGCAAACTATCTAGCACTGTGCTCAACAATACGATCAAAGCCAGCGATGTTTATAATTTTTATCAAGCTAAGAGTCTTAAACAAAGCCTAGCAGAGCAAAGTTTATATGATGCACAAAAGGCCGGCGATCGAGCTCGTGTTGAGGAAATGAAGGCCAAGATTGATCGGTATGAAAACGAGCCAACAGAAGGTAAGCGAGCATTACTCACTAAAGCCAAAGCATTGGAAGCAGAACGTGATGAAGCCAAGACACGTAGTCCATGGATTGGATATGCGTCAACAGCATATCAAATGGCTATTGTTATATTGTCAGCGAGTATTCTTGCAGTTAGTATGATGCTATTCTGGTCAAGTTTTGCAGTAGCAGGTTTAGGGCTAGTGTTAAGCCTAAACGGTTTATTTCTTTGGTTTTAAATTATGGGCGATATAGCTGATCTAGTTAATAAGTATGGTTTTCCAATCATCATGGCCGTGGGCATGGGATTTATCATCCACATGGTTTGGGAATGGTGTACCAAGGAAGTCAAACCAGTGTTGTCAGACGCAAACACAGTGCTGATTGCACTCATTGATCGCATTCGTATGCTAGATAATGATCTAATTAGATTAAATCAAAAAGTCAATACAGTCTTACACCTACGTGGCAAATCAATTGAACGTGAGCGTGTGGCGGCTGAAATTGAAATCAACAAGACAGAAGAAGATCGAGTTGCCTCTGGCGGCAACGAATAAGAATTCACCTTAGGACCGGTACTAGTTACCGCAATGTGAATAGGCGGCCACTGCCTTGGGAAAACTGATTCGCTACCGGCAATCCCTAAAAGTGGCACCTTAATCTTGCTGTAATCATTATATGATGTTATAATGATAAATACCTTTACAGTAGTATAAACCATACACAGTAGCGAGAAAATGTCAAAAGTCCTATTCATCTTAAAACGTAGAAACGATTACGATGCCAAAGTGCATTCAGCACTAGGCATGAGCACAGGCTTGTATAATAGTGCCAAGTTTATGAACGATATGCTGATCGAAAATGGTATTGAAAGCCACATGGAAGTTGTAGAAGACTACAACCGAATCGATCGACAAGTTTGGCTGCACAAGCCCACACATGTTATTATTGAAGCAATTTGGGTGATTCCACAAAAATTTGCTATTCTACAAAAACTACATCCTAATGTTACGTGGGTAATTCGTGTACATTCAGAAATGCCGTTTATGGCTGGGGAAGGTATGGCTATGGATTGGATTGCTGACTACAGTGGATTTAAAAATATAGTCATTGCTATAAATGCTCCCCGCATGATGGAGGAAATTAAGATATATTTGCAGCATCGTAATAGCTGGACTGACAAGCAAACTGCTGAACGTATCGTATACTTGCCTAACTATTATCCTCAAGAATACGTGACTAAGAAATTAGACAAGAAAAAAGACACAATTGATATTAGTTGTTTTGGTGCTGTTCGTCCGCTTAAAAATCATCTACTACAGGCAATAGCTGCCATAGGCTTTGCTGACGAAATTGGCAAAAAACTACGATTCCATGTAAATGCTGGTCGAATTGAAATGCAAGGTGGTCCAGTTATTAAGAATTTAAAAAGTGTGTTCCAGCAGATACACGGTCGAGGACATGAACTGATAAATCATCAATGGCGTCCTAGAGAAGAGTTTCTAGAATTATGCGCAGAAATGGATATAGGTCTACAGTGCAATCTTAGCGAAACATTTAACATTGTAGGTGCTGACCTAATCAGTCAAGGTATTCCACTGATCGGTAATCACGATGAAATTCCTTGGGCTATCGAACACTTTAGTGCTGATCCAAACGATAGCCAAGATATAATTCAAAAACTACATCTTGCTTATAACTGGCCACAAATAAATGTTAAAACCCAACAGTGGAGTTTAACACATTATACTAATAAGACCGAGAAAATTTGGACTAAATACTTCACTTAGGAGAATTAGAATGAGTCACCATAAAAAACACCACGTAAGATCACACCACTGGCAAAACGGCGTACTAAACACTGTTGAGCATTTTTTTGATACATTAGAAGAAGCTATCGCTCACGCAGATGCTAGCGATGCACACACAATTAAAGTATACTCACCAGAAGGCGAATTAGTACACGTTGTAACTCCAGAAGCAACTGATACATACGCTTAATGAATATATTAATTTACACTATAGTAGCTACTCACGCTACTATAGTGTGTGTCACCCTATTCCTACATAGAGGTCAGGCACACAGAGGAATCGAATTCCACCCTATCTTACAACACTTTATGCGCTTCTGGTTATGGCTAACTACGGGCATGGTTACTAAGCAGTGGGTGGCTATACATCGTAAGCATCACGCATACTCAGACAAAGACGGTGATCCACACTCACCGCATGTCTATGGTATATGGACCGTGTTTACCAAAGGTGCCCTACTTTATAATACCGCAGGCAAAGACACGGACATGGTCAACAAATTCGGAGTAGGTACTCCAGACGATTGGATGGAACGTACGATTTATACACCCCATAGCCGCCTCGGTATTCTATTGATGTTGGTTATAGACCTTGTTCTTTTTGGACCTTGGGGATTTTTAGTATGGGGTGTACAAATCATATGGATTCCCCTTTGGGCAGCTGGTGTAATCAACGGTGTTGCGCATTGGTGGGGTTATAAGAACGGTGATACCAAGGATCAAAGTCGTAATATAGTTCCTTGGGGTATTATTATCGGTGGGGAAGAATTGCACGGAAATCATCATCTTAGTCCTGCTAGTGTAAAACTAAGTCGTCGTTGGTTTGAGTTTGATATTGGGTATATGTGGCTGCGGTTGTTTAGCTTGTTAGGTCTTGCTAAGATAGTACAACGCTAATTACTTGCTTGTAGCTATGTAAGTTCCTGTCCAATTACTTGGGACACCTTCTTTTAGTCTTTCTTCCATCTTGTGATAGTATTCGGCTAGCTTAGGATTCGCTGTTTGGCAAGACTCAATTAATCCCAATGCCTTAGTCCACTGCCCACGATAATACAAGTCTAAGAACTGTTCATGTTCTAGTGTGCTGGTTTCAGTAGTATATATCTTTAATCCGATTGTCTTACCTTTAACAGCAATACAATCAAGCTCCACTACAGCTATCTCATCCCTGACTAGTTCAGCAGTGCGAGGTCCTATAATTAGTAAGACACCATAACCCTTAGTTTGTCCTTCTAGACGTGCGGCAGTACTAACACTATCACCGAGTACGTCATAGCCAAACTTAGTCTTAGCACCGATGTTACCGATCAGTGTTTCCCCTGTATTAACACCAGCACCCATACCCACCGGAGGACGTCCGCTAGCAACAAGGTCTTTATTAAACTCAGCAATAGCTTCGATCATTTCCTGTGCTGTGCGAACAGCAGTCTTAGCATGATTGGCATCATCTAAAGGTGCGCCGTGTACGTGTAAACTTGCGTCTCCGATAAACTTTATAAGTGTGCCATCGTTCTTTAAGACAGGAACACTTAACGCTGTCATATAGTCGTTCATAATTTGCGTTAGTCCTTCTACGTCATCGCCAAATGATTCGCCTAAGGTCGTAAAGCCACGTAAGTCTGTCATAACAATTGACAGTTCTTTACGCTCGCCACCTAGCTTAATTAGGCTAGGATCTTTCTGTAGGCGTTCTACAATAGTAGGATTAACGTAAGATCCAAACTGTCGCTTGATCTGCTGTTTCTGTAAGAATTCACTTACGAACTTGACCCCGTACACATGGAGAGCAACAAGCACAAGCCCACTAACCAAACTAGTAACATCGATAAGCCAAGCATCAGTTCGATACAGAAAACTAGAAAGGGGAATACTACCACCAATAATAATAACACTACTAATAATTCCAACATAAATCCACCTTGATAAAAAGATTAATAATACACCCACAGCCGCAAGTAATAAAACCTCTCCGCCTTCTGCCCAATCTGGGCGAGTAATCGGAGTACGATCTTTATTAGCAATCACAGTACCTAGTACTGCCGCTTGTAAATCTTGTGGTAGCATTTCACCTAATGATGTTGCCACAGGATTTGATAATCCTTGTGCCGATACTCCAACGATAACGATCTCACCTTCAAAATCTCGTGGTAAATCTGTTAGACTATACTTGCTGGGTACTAGACTCCAGTCAATCCATACTCGACTCAGACTATCAGTAGCGATCGCACCAAACTTTGGGATACGCATTTTCTCAACGCCATTCTCGTTGATCTTGACTTGGAATGTTGAATCAGCTGCGGCTACACGCAAGACTTCCATGGCAAGACTAGGATATAGTTTACCGTCATGTGCAGCAACCATAGGCATACGGCGCACAACACCATCCACTTCAGGTAGGGTATTAACTAGTCCAACTCCAGCGGCAGCGGATTCTATACTAGATTGATTGGCAACGATTCCCGGGTAAGTTACAAAAGCATCCAAACCATACGGTCCAATAACAACAGAACCAGGATTGCGAGCCACGTTTCTGTTAACTGTTGAACCCACTGCGGGAAGAATCGTTGGGTATTGTCGTAATGTTTGAACGTAGTCTGAATCGTGTCCCATACGGTCCACATCAGGAGTGAGGACGTTAAAAACAACAAGCCCAGCATTGCGAGAGTATAAATCTCGGATGAGTCGAGCATATACATCTCGAGAGAACGGAAATTGTCCATATTTTTCTAAAGCCTTTTCATCAATGTTAACTACACTAACACCTATAGTTTCTGGTGCCTTACTAGTGACTAGTGTATCAAAGTAGCGTAGTCTTATGCTTTCTACAAAAGGGGGATCTGCCACACGTAATCCTACGACCAACGCCAGGGTAAGTAGGGCAGTCCACGGACTAGTTAGTATTTTTTTCAACATCAAATATTTAGCCACAAAAAAGGGACCTAAACGGTCCCAATTTTGGTATAAGTATTAGGGTCTCCGGATGCTTTATTCTTTGCGGAACCGATCGTAGGGAGCGAATCTACTTTCAGAGGCACCCGGAGATAGACGACCTTAAAATCCAACAGTGTATGTCAACGCACCTGACAATATGCTGGTATTAAGCAAGGATTTTTGTTGCCATCCTACACTCAATCCAACATATTGATTCTTAGCTAAATCATAACTGATGCCTGTACCTAAACTTAAACTTGTATAACCACTGCCTGGTAATTTAGTATTGATTGAGTTTAATCCAATAATACCACTTGAGCCTGTTAGTGTGCCTGCTGAATAACTTAGATTTTGTATTACGCCTGTTGATACACTTCCTGTAAATCTTCCAAAATTGTGACTTAATGAAATACCAGCAAGTGCATCAGTTGTAGACTGTGTTACACTTCCATAAGTAATCGGATATACTGCGCCCGATTCAGTAAATCCATCATTAGTAATTGTTGTGTAACGTATACCTGCGTATGGTGTTACTGTATCACGTGTAGTGATTGGCATTGCATAAGTTGTCTTAAGTTGGAATGCTTGTCCGCTAGTAGTTGTTTTGCCTGTAGCCGATTCACTGTAGGCAGTGCCTGCACGATTAATATCAACGTTGCCGGCACTCATTGCTGCCGAACCTTGAACACCCCAACCATAGCCTCTAGCATCTTCATTCCAGTTGACAAATCCACCTAGTGCTGGATTAGTGTTTAACTTAATATTGCCCACTGTAGTGTTGCCAATTGACTGATCAACGAATACACCCACACGCCAGTTTGGACTTGTACGATAACTTATGATAAAGTTTCCGCCTTTGATGCTGCCAGCAGAGTCGCTAGTTGTACGAACACCTGTGCTAACACACATACCGCTATCGCCAAACAAGTTACAGTCGTAGTTTAATGTTCCACCTAGGCTGCCTGCTTGTAAATTACTCACATTAGCCAGGTTGCTACTTGTTGAATTAACTGCTGCTGATGTGTATGCTGCGCTCGGTGTGACTTTTAAAGAAACTCCTGTACCTGTATAAACTAAACCATAACCTAACGGAGCAAGGTCTGGATTTAAGGTTAATGTATCATATTTGCCTGTGACTGCACCAGCAGTTAAAATACCGTACTGGCCGTAGTTTGGTCTAAATTCTGATCCTGCTGGTTGATTTAATTGTAAATTACCAGCTAGGCTAGCTGTGCCTGTAGCAGTTATCTGTTGCACACCTATTGGAGTCCAATGTAATACAGTAGAACCTGAACTAGTTTGTGTGTAGTTAGTTGTGGTTAATACTCCGTTGACATTTAATATATTGTTATTAGTAATGCTACCAACATTACCACCACTAACAGTGTACGTACCATTGTTAGTCACTGTGCTTGCAGTACCGCCTGTTTGATTGGCCGTTCCACTGTTTGTTATATTAGTAGTACCGCCACTTAGATTAACTGTGCCTGTACCAGCATTATTAATCAAAGTGCTTGAACCGCCTGTTTGATTAAATGTGCCTGCATTAGATACAGCGCCAGTTGCACCGCCTGCTAAATTAAATGTATTAGAGTTGATAACATTACCACTTGTTCCCGCAGTCATTCCTACAGTACCTGTGTTGGTAATAGTACCAACAGTACCGCCCGATAGATCAAAGCTACTACTATTAGTAATATTTCCAGCAGTTCCGGTAGTCATATTAAATGTGCCACTGTTGTTAACTGTGCCAAGTATACCACTATTTGTAAATGTTCCTGCGTTGGAAACATTGCCGGTACTACCATTATTTGTCACTGTACCAGTATTATTAGTAATATCACCAGTTGTTCCTGAGTTGGTAAATGTACCGCCATTGTTAATCACAGTAGTAGTAATAGTACCAGCATTAGTTGCTGTTCCTGAATTAGTTAGACTGTTAATAACACCATTTAGTAAATTACTAAAAATATTAGTGTTGGTCACATCACCAGTTGTTCCTAAGTTGGTAAATGTGCCTGAGTTAGTGACCGCGCCTGTAATAACTCCTTCATTAGTGGCAGTACTAGTATTGTTTAAAGTAGAAACGGTACCAGTAGATGTATTATCAAAACTTCCGTTGTTAACAACAACAGAAGCAGTTCCTGAATTATTAAAAGTACCATTGTTAGTCACACCGCTTGAGCTAGCAATACTACCTTGGTTATTTAATGTAGCACCACTGTCAATAGTTGTAGCACCTGTGTATGTATTTGTTGCTGTTAGTGTGACACTACCACCTGAGGCTGTGTTAGAAATAGTTAAGCTACCTGTGCCGCCAATAACACCACTGAGTGTAATTTGATTACCGTTTTGATCTACAACGCTAATACCGCTAATGTTAATGTTTTGTGACAATGTTTGTGTTGCTTGATCAGCTTGAATCGTGCCACTGTTAACTGTAGTTGTCTGCGTAGTATCAATAGTACTTGCTGGAACAACTGTTCCACTACTAATAGTTGTTACTAATGTTGGGCCTGGAGGAGTCGGTGGAGGCGGAGGTGTCACACCTGGAGTAACTGCTCCTGCGGTTTGATCCGGAGTTGCTAGAGCAGTAAATCCGCCACCTGGGGTACAATTAAACACTGTAGTTCCAGCACCACACGCACCTGCATAGACACCCACTGCGATTCCACTACCTACTGATGTAGGATCATCGCCTTCTAATTGGAATGATATTGTGTAGGTTTGTCCTGCCACTGCGGTAAATGATTGATAGATACCATCATAACTCTGAACAGCACCGTCATACCATACACCACCTGTGCCGCTTGGATTTCCGCCATTCTGCCACGAACCAGCAGCACTTGGAGTAGTACCAGTTTGATACCATACACCCCATCCTGTTGGTGCATAGATATAGTTTCCAGGCACTTGTCCGCCTGACGCCATGTTGCCGTTATATATTGTTGTGCCACCAACTGTTACGTTAGTAAATGTCCAGAATGCTGGAACTTGTCTAAAGGCAAATCCAACATAGTTTGCACCTGACGTAGTAGCCGTCCAAGTATATGAACGTGTTACCCATTGACCCGGTGTGGTATAATCAACAGGACCACTAACTGATCCGGTTGGAAATGCCTGTGCTTGCACAGTATTGGCTCCTGCTAAACACACAGCCGCCACCGCCAAGGCTATTAGTTTCTTTTTAAATTGTTGTTTCATTTTTTCGCTCCTAAATTTGCTCTTTTTCTTGAGGCATTTCTTTGTTTTTCTAACTCTGCCATTTCTGCTAGATATTTGACTCTAACTTCTGCTGTACTACGTTCATAGGGTAGTTCTACAATACGATGTATCGCATAAGCTACTACAAAACCAAATAGGCCACCAGCAATTTGTACTAGTAACATAAGGGTATCTCCTTTAAGAATGGAAATTGTAATAGTACAAAATCCTTATATTTTTCTTCAAAAGTAAATTCTACGTCGTGACGAGCTATGTGAAATTCTCCACCACATTGCTGGATATAATCTCCTATTGTGTCCAGATATTCTTTAAATTCTGGAGTATATTTTTTAAGACTGAACATGACTATCATTTTTAATGTCCTTGTACGTATGTCGTACACAAGTCTTTAACCAACTCCACTTGCCGTCTTTGGCTTTTGTCTGACTAAATTGTCTACCGAGATTACAACCTAGCACCGGGCATGGTGGATTCTCTGGTATTTGTTCTAAAGGATTTCGTCCGCTCATACTAGTTCCCCTGTTTAACCGTTATAGGCGCACAACCGCCCGCTGTTACACACACTGTTGAAATATTATAGACCTGACCACCGGTTTGTATTAAATTTACGCTAGCTGGACCGCCTGCGTTAGTCAAGCTAAGTGTGGCTGCATTGGCCGTGTTTCCATATTGATTAACTGTTGCTGAGTTGCCATTGCCATTAAGGCTTACGTCTAGGTAATGATTACCGATACCAGTTTGACTAGCGTTAAGAACATTATTATTTCCATTAACATTGGCAAAAGTTTGTTTTTGAGTCGTGCCATCTGTTTGTACCAATCCTACTGTGTTGTAATTTCCTACTATGTTCGCTTCTAGATAATGTCCTACAGTACCACCTGCGTTTTGTTGATTAGTTGTTACGGTATTGCTGTAACCGCTTACACTTACTGATTGGTAATGATTGCCTACATCAGCCCCTGTATAGTTTCCGTTAGTATCACGCCCTTGATTTAGGTTAAGGGTATTAGAACCAGTACCCTGTACACTCATCTCAATTAGGTTCTTGCCTACAGGATTGCCCGGATCACCTTGACGAATCGTGATGTTATTCAAATCACCTTGTACCGGAGCATTATTAGCGCCGATACCACTGACTTGATTATATCCACCTACTTGGCTAACATTAATATGATCATTGTTTCCAACTTGATCGATATAGATACCGTTATGCATAATACCTGCACGACTTACAGCGGCAGCATTAACACGACTTTGTTGTGCGGCTGTGATTGAACTAGCATACTGTGGTGCTGGCATACTAGTATACAAACTTGTTGATGGAACAACTTGCCATGCATTATTTTGATACCACTGGAAGTTGACTAATGCGCCGCCTCCGTTTTCATAATACATAATTTCAACAGGTACAACACCTGCGGTTAAGTTGATACTTGCTTGTCTAAAACTACCACCATCTTCTTGCCAGCTGTTAATAACAGATGTACCGTTGACTTTAATACGTAAACCGTCGTCGGCATTGCCGCCGAATGTGTATGTGCCACTAGTTGGTATATTGATATATCCGTAGAATCGAACAATAACTCCGTCACTACGTCCAGATCCCATAACTACACCGCCACCCCAGTTAAAGTTTACATTGCTAGTAGTTCCAGAAGTTAACAGTGTGCGGTTGGTAATTGTGCCATCAGCATTTTGTGTATAGCTAGGAGTTGCCCCGCCTGCGGCATAGGTCTGATAGTTGAGTCCAGCTAGTTGCGCATGGGCCGTTTGACACGACCCGAATCCGGCAAGTAAGAAAACAACAAAGCAATAGGCAAGAAATTTCATGTTAGTTCTGCTTTAATGTTATTAGGGTGCCTTGTCCAGTGTTGACACGATTTCTAACTATTACACTACCTTGCTGTTGTACAATAGTTCCATTCTCTGCTTTGTTCATGCTTACGCACTGGTTATTACTGCCATCACTACGACATAGTTGTACACTCATTTCATCAACAGCGACCTTGACACCTGTATTGGCTTTGTAATCTGGTAATAGTCCGTCGGCTAATTTTAATAAATTTTCACTAAGTTGATCATTTAACATAGTAAGTAAATTGTCTAAGAATTGTTGATCTAAGAAATTTTGCGCTAATTTAGTTTTGAATATTTCTTTTTGTTGGTCAGCAAGAACATTGCCTAAATCTGCTTCTTTAAGAAAGTTTTGATCTAGGAAACTAGCAGCGTAGGCAGCGTGTTGTTCTGCTTGCGCCTTCTTAATCTCAGGTGGAGGTGTAAGGATTAATAAACCATTCATAGCATCAAGACTTAGATTAAGGGTCACAGGTTTTGTTGGACTAGTACTACGTGATTCTACACGAGTAGCTTGAAAGGGTTTGTCTAAGGTGACCATGCCAGCGTCGGTCATAACATCAATGATACCAGTCACACAGTTCTTATCATTCTTATCTAATGCATCTAGGGTTTTAACTCGATCTGCACAACTAGGCAACAAAATGATCGTGCTTGCACCTAGTTCATCAACCGTGGCGGTGAAGTCTGTACCCCGAACAGCAATAGTAGCAGTAGGAGTATTAATAGCAACTTTGCTGGGGTTATTCTTAGCGATAGCTCCACTAGCGTATCGAACAGTACCGCTAGCCATGTTAAGAGCCAGTTTACCGGCACCCTTATTTTTAGGATCATAGACAAAGTCATCGATAACCAATTTTGAGTTTTCATTAACTTGTACCCGAGTGTCGTCCGCGAATGTAATACCAACCTTACCTTGGCTGGTCTTTACCGCGTCCTCCATCTCCACTCCGGTTCCTTTGGTCCCACTGAGTGTCGTCTTCGATCGTTGTATCGAAGCTGGGTTGTTGGCTTGCTCCGTGATCGTGCCTATTGCGGCTTCGCAAACTGTGTAAGTACTCGCACAGAGTACGCATAGTATTACCTTCCATATGTTCATCGATCTCCCCATTCGAACCAATAACATTTTTGTAATTCCTGCATCACTACATCAGCAGTGGCGCCAGATTGCCTTGCGGCCAGTTCTACAAATTCTAACCAATGGGCTTTGGCATCAATACCGTGGGCCCATTGTTGGTAGATATGTTGTAGAAAACGCATATCAATCATGTTAGTGATTATTCTGATTAACTGTAATAGTACTACTGCTGCCATTAACTTTTAGGTTAGCCACGTTATTACCACCAGTAGCAGTTTGTGTAACGCCAATAGTATTGCTACCACCAGTGACACCTAATACTAAGGTATTATCGTTACCACCACTTTGGGCCACGGTTACTGTATTACTACTGCCACTTAATGTATCTGTAGAGTAGCCGCCGATAGTAACACTGTTACCAGCAGTACCACCAGTTTGTGTGATACCAAATGTATTACTTGCACCGTTAGCTTTAAGACCGATGGTATTGTTATTACTAGCTTGTAATGCTGTACCTTGTGCAATATTAGTAGAGTTGCTATCGCCAGTTAGCACAATGTTATCAATATTGTTGTTGCCATTTATTTTAGCAACAACAGAATTGTTGTCGCCGCCCGATGTCACAGCTTTAAACGCATTATTATTACCTAATACATTGATATTAGCGTTAGCATAGTTGCCAGTTTGCTCGATATCAATATAAGTTCCGCGACTTGCGCCTGCGCCATCGTTATTACTATCAATTACTGCTGTAGCATTGTTACCTGTTACACTATAGTTAATAGTAGGAACAGCCACAGTTGAGCCATCCGGTAATGTTGTAGTTCCGCCGGTGGTTGTTTGTATACCTAAACTTAAAGTATTACTCATACCAACTTGGTTTACTGTTACTTGGTTGTTAATACCATAGATAGTCGCAGGGGTTGTATTACCACTGTTAATACCCTTTACTACGTTTCCATAGCCATCTTGAGTTATACTAATCGTAGAGTTTGATCCACTCTGATCAATATAAATGCTGTTGTCAGCTGTGTAACCCAACATTGGCATTGCAGCCAATGTCAGAATTGTAAGTAATTTTCTCGACAACTTACCAGCGCCTTTCATTCTTTGTTCCATTTTATTTTACAGTTGAGTTGTAATCTCAACATCTCCTAGGGTCCTACCCCTTTATAGTTTTCGCTCTATCCTTTATTTTGCTGTGTTACCGTTAGGATTAATTCCCAATTTTGCTGCTGAATCAGGTGTTGTTGGCACCTTTGCTACTGCCGGTGACTCTGCCGGTCCTGCGTTTTTAATCTCTGTTACTTCCGGTACTTCTACTGGTTGTGCAGGGGTTGGATATGTTTTATAATCCCAAATACCTTTGCGCTCACCTTCCTTGATAATTTCAACTACTGCTGCTTCTACTGTTGTTTTAACTGCTAGTGTATTAGCCTCATTGATTGTTAAGCCTGTTTCAAATTCAAATATTCCTGCAGTTGGACTAACTGCACCAGTATTAGGTGCAAATACTTGTTGTAGGATACCACCACCTGGTTCAATACTTTTTAATATTGCTATGCTATCAGCTGTTGAGTAAATTACTTTTGTAACTGTTACCGCGGCTAATACTTTGCCAGTATTAACTGAGATAGCACGTAGGCTAACTGTGATAATATCTTTTGAGTATTGCGTAGTAGGACCAATGCCCAAGAATCTATATCCAGCACCGCCCGATTCTAAGCCAGTATCATAGCCAATAATACCACCTTCAAAGATAATACCAGCAAACTGCATAGGCATTAATGGTTTGGCTTTTGGTCCTTCATATGCATCACGCATCTGTTTGATTATTAAGCGTTCTTTTGTCAGTGCGTCAATGTTGCCGCGTTCAACTACTTCAAACCAACGTCCATTGCCTACATCCTGCAGAGCCTTGATTAGGAATGTTTCTGCACCCTGTGTAACCGCTGTTGAGAAACTGGCAATACCCGGAGTTGCCTTACGCTGTCCTGTTTTATCAGCGAACTGATAAACTGCTACACTTAACTTTTGCCCCGCTGGAGGAGGAATACGATCAAACTCTTTTTGCATTTTATTTTCAGCAACTTTAGGAGTATGTTCAACGCCAACAACTTGACCTGCGTATTGTGTCATAGCACATCCGCTCATTAATAAGACTATTATAGAAAGTAATAATAACTTTTTCATATTAGTTCATATTAAACGAGTTAAGTGGTACGTTAATGACCGTAGTATTACCTACGTTATCGCTTACTGTTAGTAAGATGTTTGTTGGGTTGGTTGGATCTTTGAGCCAGCTAAGTGTGTTACCTTGGAAGTTAATGCTACCACCGCAGGTACTTGAGTTAGTTGTACACGCACCACCGGCAAACATCTGTGTTGCCACGTTTTGGCTAACTTGAGCATAGATACGCGACTCTAAGTTAGTTAAGAATTGATTAATTGGTTGATTCTGTGCGGCGCTTGCAGCCGCTTGTTGTGCCGATTGCAAAGCCGACAATATAGCTTGAGAGCGAGTATACTGCTCATTCTCAATCGTGAGGACATAGGTCCCGTAGCCGTTCCCGTTAAATGCTGGACTTTTAAATGAATAGTCTGCTATCGGTGTTGCTAACACTGCCAAAGGCAACATCAGCATTGCCGCAAGGCTAAATGCTTGTTTAGACATGGTTTTCGCTCCCACTAGGTCTTATTATTATTTAAGACATGAGAGGAAAAAATTAAACTAGCGGTTTTTGTGTTCTAGATTAAGAACTTATTTGCCTGAAAAGCGATAATCTGTAGGATTTTCTAGAGATAGAGATTTAATACCGGCACGTCCACCTGCTGGGACATCTGTTTCGGCTCGGGCAAATTTCATGCCTGCTTCATGGCGATCTGGACGGTACGCTAGTACAGCGATCGGTTCGTAATGCTCAGGAGGCAAGTCACCGTTAGCTAGAGTAATATCGCCCTTGAGCGAATATACTTTATTGAGGTTTTCTAAACGTGGATGACCGATTATAATTTCGTCAACATTGTGTACACCGGGCGCACTGCCAAAGTTAGAACCGTACATTATTTTTAATTTAGTTGCCACATCAATTCTGTGGGCATATGATTCTTTAGGGTTAAGGGCGCCACCTGTTTTTTCAATAACACTGTTTACCCAACTGGCAATATCGTCGTTATTCCTGTATTTTAACCAACCGCCCCATTTAAATGCTCCACCTGGCCCTTTAGGTGCTTTTAAGCTGATCCATGCTACTGCTTTACCTGCTGCATCTAGTATTTCTACATCAGCTTTTGGATTGCCATGCGGTTTAACTGCGCCAGCGGCTTGTACTACTCGTTTTCCAACTTGTAGCATAATATAGCTGTTAATGCCCATTGCCTCTTTTATAGCACCGTCAATTGTACCACGTTGTATTGTTTCTTTAGCTGTGCCGCCGTGCTGTGCTTCTTCGGGTTTAACTGCGATTGTAGCACCTTTGTATTGTACTACCTTACCATCGGGGGAAACTGTTGCCCCAGGCAGCTCCTGTGCAATTTTTTGTGCAGTTGCTAGGCGATCTTTTCTTGGAACTAGAACTTTAGCAACACTACGTACTTTAGAGGCATTATAACCAAGTTTTTGTAACTCAGGTAGAACTTCATCAACTGGTGATTCTGTAATAATGTCTAATATACGCATAGTACAATATTTATACTATTTCGGGGAACAGGCTGTTAGCTACAAAGTCCGTGGCTTGTTGTTCTGAAAACCCCAAATGCTGTAAACTAGCCGGAGTACGTGGGTTCATTTTTTGATATTTACAGTAGCGATTTTGTTCTGTAATATAGTTGTTATCAGTCGATTGTCCAATATTTTCTAAGTAATAATCTAAACTGGCTAGCCCTAGGTTTATAAACGCATCTAGTTCCTCAACGCCTACTGCACCGATAGCTACAAAACTACTACTAAATATCTCCATAGCCCAATCTGGAAGTACTCTTGGTTTATTCCAGGATAAGCTGCGAGTACGATCAGCAAACCAGGCTAACATACGGTGATTAGATTCACCAGCGGCACTAAAATCATGGAAAGCACCGCTTACCTTTGTTGGACCGCAGACAATGTCAAATCCGTAGATAGGACTCGGGTCATTGGTATTTGGCATTATTGTACAATGTAGCAAATAAAGTTTTTTAGTAGCTCTAGCATCTACTGTACAAAGATGAGCCCTGCGGTACATAGTAGAACTAAAGACTCGGTCATTTAAACCAAAATCAGTAGTCCCAACTTCTGTACATTCACCTGTATTTCTAAATCGTTGTTCTATTTGTTCTGCAGCCGCAATTGTTTGTTCAAACAAATTACTCATTTGGCACTAAGGTCATCATTTCTTCAAATAATTCACCTGCAAATTTAAAGCATACTTTAGCTTCATCGGCCATATCATCGCTAAGTTTTTCGCGAATGCTAGCTTTTAGTGTATCAGCATCTGCAAATTGATACATATGTCCAGAGCCTGGAACACGTTTAGCAATCATTTGTCCACCAGCCATGTCACCAAAATGACGTACATAGATGTGTGCTAGTAGTTTTTTAGGATCTTCTTTAATAGACATGATGTAATCAATATAACGTTTTACTACCGGAAGAATAGTTGGTTTTCCATCTGTTTCTTTATCCCATAATTCTTCAAAATCTGAATTAATTGCAGGTGCGCGACGAGCATCGGCTGTTCCGCTCATTAGCCCCGGATGCATCATTGCACAGATTTCTAAAATTTCGTAGCATGGATGTTGATTTTTAAGATATTGTGCGTATAATTTAGGATCAATCTTCCCTGAAAACAATATCTTTACAAATGGTTTAGTTTCTGCCTCTCGGTGCGCTTCGTGTGTAAGATCTTTTAAACTCATTCTTCTTCCAATTTAATTTGTAGTGCATGACCATTAGTACGTGCTAGATTCGTAGCTTCAACAGCTTTGGCTTCGGCAATTTCAAAACTGTAAACTCCAGCAACACCACTACCAGTTTCGTGTACTTGTAGCATGATATCGTTAGCTGATTCTACTGTATGCCTAAATATTTCCATTAGTAGGGCGATGACAAATTCCATAGGAGTTGTGTCGTCGTTGAGTAAGATCACTTTCCAACGGCGTGGTTCTGTTGCACGGATTTTAATCTTTTCGTCTAATTGGATGTCTGTACTTGCCATTTTCTTCTTTCTTTAAAGTGGGGGAGTTTCCTCCCCCGATTGATTATTTAATCTTAATTTGACGCGGTTGCAGTGCTTCTGGTACAATACGTTCAATGTTGATAATCAACATACCGTCTGCGACTTCCGCATCTTTTACTTCCATGTATTCAGCAAGTGTGTATGCTTGTTCAAAATTACGGCTAGCTAGACCACGATGCAAATATTCTTTGCCTTCATCATCAATAGCAGTTTGTGTTCCACGTACTACTAACTGATCTTGGTCTACTTCCACAGTAATTTCACTTTTGCTAAATCCTGCTACTGCTACTTCAATAGCATATTTGCTATCACTATACTTCACGATGTTATGTGGAGGATAGTTACTGTTGTTTAATGGGGTATTGAAAATATGATCAAACCCTACTAGTGCTCTACTCATTGCCGCTAGAGCTTGCGGATCTATAGTTCTTAATTGCATTGTTGCCATTTTTGGTCTCCTTTATTAAGCAAGAACTCAGTAGGGCCCCTGAGGCACCCTACTTGTTTATTATACTACTCTTTCTTTGAATCGTCAACTTCTGTAAAGCTAGCATCTACTGTTTGTTCACCAGCTGGTTGAGTTGCTGATGTATCATTAGTAGTGCTTTCGGCTGCTTGTTTCTTAGCCATTACAGGACCTGCTGATTCGTAGAACTTTTGTACTGATTCTTTGATTGCTTCAGTATCGTCACCTTTGCAAGCATCTTCTAATGCTGTAACTGCGGTGTCAAATGCTGTGCGCTCTTCTTCAGTTAATTGATCTTTGTACGTGTCATAGTCTTTCTTGATACTGTGTGCAGTACCTTCAGCTTGATTACGTGCAGTGATCAATTCTGCTGCTTTCTTGTCATCTTCAGCATTGGCTTCGGCTTCTTTGATCATGCGATCAATATCCTCTTTACTCAATCCTGAATCAGACTTGATGGTAATCTTATTTTCTTTGCCAGTGTTTTTATCTTTGGCGCTTACGTTAAGAATACCGTTTGCATCTATATCTAAGGTAACTTCAATTTGTGGTAGGCCACGCATAGCTGGAGCAATACCTTCCAAATTAAACTCACCTAGTAGTTTGTTGTACTTAAACAACTCACGTTCACCTTGTGCAACTTTGATAGTTACAGCTGGTTGATTGTCTTCTGCTGTTGAGAAAACTTGTGAATGTTTAGTTGGAATTGTTGTGTTTTTTTGAATCAATTTGGTAAACACCCCGCCCATTGTTTCAATACCCAATGTCAATGGAGTAACGTCTAACAATAGAACGTCTGTCTTATCGCCAGCTAGAACAGCACCTTGTACTGCGGCGCCTGCGGCCACTGCTTCGTCTGGGTTAACATCTTTACGTGGAGTCTTGCCAAACAATTTTTCAACTGCTTCTTGTACTTTAGGCATACGTGTTTGTCCACCAACTAGAATAACTTCGTCGATGTC
>JGI26470J50227_1000312_pt1 | contig 21406 bp, 20 predicted proteins | sample FreactTroBogLake_FD_50227 | JGI IMG/M metagenome (IMG submission 50227) | reverse complement strand
ACAAGCCACAAGGTTTCTTCTTGTAATCCCTCGTGCTAGGCGCACGGCTCCAGCTGTTGCATCAGAGCCATTTTTTCCATAACGAACCATTTCACAAGAAGGAATCAGCTCTGAGAGTTTTTTGGCAAGCACAGCTTCAAGAGGGTGTCCAATGGATGGCGTTACAAAATAGTTCCTCGCGCAGTTGTAATAAGCATCATCAATCTTCTTGTAGGAGTGGCCCAGTATTACAGGCCCCAAACCCAGAACAAAGTCAACATATTCATTACCGTCCAAATCCCATACTCGAGAACCGCTGCCACGTAATAATAATTTTGGCGCTGCCCCTTTAACGTGTGCATTAGGCATCTTTGAGAATGTTTGCGCCCCACCAGGTATGTATTTGATTTGCTCCTCCCAAAGTTTGTCAGTTATATCATGACAAAGCTTTGAGGCAAAGTTTTGCGCACCCCCTCCAAACTCTAAATCTTTATCGAAAGCAGACTTCCAACCTTCGCCAAATTTGTGTCCAGAATTCAATTCTTTGAGATGAAAGTTATCTATGATCTCTATAATCTCCTCCATAGTTAAGTCTAGCGATTTACCGTCACTATGTTTAACCACTTCTTTAATGAGATCTAAATCATCTGGATAATCTAGGCAAATGCGGTAGCTTGATAAATCCTTATCGCAATCTAATTTTCCAATCTTAAAATCATTATTAGGATCGCTTACATAAAATGTCATATGCTCTCGATCGGAATATTTATTAGCATTTATATATGTAGATTCCAAGGCGGCAAAGCTAAACACAGAGACATCCATTCCGTCAGGAAAGGTTGTAGGAAGAGGCTCGCAAGTACCAACAAAATCAAGCTGCTCAGCAACCAACTTTTCTACAGCCAATACTATTAGATTTGGGTCAAGAAGAGGGCAATCGGAAGTGACCCGAACAACTACATCAGCATTTATTTCTAATGCAGAGTTGTAGTAACGATCGACCAAATCATTCTCGGACCCCCTAAAACAATAAATAGAATATTCTTCACATAATTGTTTAATTTGGTCATCCGCCGGACTTCCGGTAGTTACAACACCCAACACATACCCCGCAGGTAAATGGCGTTGCAATCTCTTTATTTGAAATCCAAGAATTGGGTGCAAGTACCCCCCAACATCAATCATGTTGAGAACTTTATTGGGTAACCTTGTTGACCCGAGTCGAGCCTGTATTAAAACAGCAACATTCATTTTGACCTCAATTAATATTGAAATAGCTCAAGTGTCCAAGCCGATACATTCTATTTCTCTGTATTCTTTTATCTATGTAGAAACTCATCAAATGATCTAAAAGATTGGTTCTCTCTCTGAAAACAGAATACAAATTTTCATCAAATCTAATTTTGGTACAGTTTTCATGATTAATTAGATGTTTTGTAATTATGACGGGCAATACCTTATAGTTGCTTGACATCCACCCATTAAAATAGCAAAGAGTCCAAATTACAAGATTTTTTATGATTCTCGTATTAAAGAATTGATTTGAACACACATTGTAGTTGAAATAATCATTAAACCAAAATTTTCCAATTTTTTCAAAATCTGCTGTACATATTAATGCTTGATTTTCAGCAATTAATTTATTTGTTAACTCATAAAAAGATCTTGCAGATTGAGCAATTGCTCTTGTGGATAAATCATAAAATTTGGAATGCCAGTCATTTCGATTATCCACATAAAGATTACGTTCAGTTTCAATTGCAGCAATAAGATCATCCAATGAGGGGCTGGGAACCAATGCTGAAAGTCTAACAAGAGAATGTCTTAGCGAGTATAAATCCCCCCACATTTGCTGTGGTGGCAGAATAGTGTTAATGTTCCACCAATTCTTGCAGATTCTCTCTAAAAGCCAGTCAAATATATCTAGAATGATAATACTAGCACTTACGGCATCATATAATTTTGGGGGCATTATCCCCCCATGCAAATTTTTTACTCGAATTTTACCTAGCAGATTAATATTTTGAAATATAGATTCCGGGAAAATCTTAAATGAGCTGATATCATAAAACTTAGAACCTGTATAGTTTTGACCTGTAAATCTATCTAAATCAATAATTTCGCCTATGAGAATATCATCAGGAACAACAATAATTAGATCAATATCAGACAAGCCAGGCGCATTTATTGTTCCATACTGCCATATTGAATGAATCCTAAAGTTTGCCGATACATTAAATACAAATTTTTGTATAAGCTCGTGATATTTATAATCAGAATTCATAAGCGCATATTTTTTGATATTGTAGACAACTCTAGAGCAAATTTAAATGCACGCTCAAAATAATTTTCGCCAAATATATCAACGACCCAATCGGGTATAGTATTTCCAAGAAATGGGTGTCGCTCTTTATTATTCCAGCAATCTCTTACGTTAGAGGCAGCCTTTAATATCTCTATTGCTTTAATCTCAAATGAATTGATTCGCTCAAATGACTCTTTTTTTGTTATTTGAATTCCAAGGCTATTAAAAAAATGTAGTGGCAGTATATTAATAAGAGATATAAAGTTCTTTAGCTGATACATCGTATTCATATTTCCATAGTTATCAACTAAATATTCGTTATTTCTAGGATGATGCCTAAAGATCCCAGTTTTCATTGAAGTTTGAAGAAAATCAGTAATGTAATCTAAGTAACGATCAGACTCAAAAACCTCATAACAACTGAAATTAATAATAGATTCTCCGAGTAAATATCTAGACTCAGCAAGTACTTTTGTAGGCAAAAATGACGGCAAATAATTGTTAAGATCAACTTCTGAGCAAACCATGAATCCATGATGCTGAAGCGGATCAAACTCTAACAAGTAATCATATGCATCAATTAGAAGCCCCCTTAAGAGACATAATTTTGAAGGATTTAGTAATGTAGATTTTTTTACTATAAGATAAGTATCTAGATCGCTCCATCCTTTGATGTAATCTTGCGTAGCAATACTTCCGTGCACCCAAAATTGACTAATAAATTCACTACATTTCTCGTTTATGAATTCTGAGAGCCTAATTACTGGCTGAATATATTGTTGATCAGCATATGCTTCAAAATAAATTGGTAGGGACTTCACAGATGATTTTGTATTTTTCGAAGACACCTCTCTCCATTCGTAGGAAGAATAGAGCAAATTGTATGATGATGCAATTAGTTCGGCTTGCTCTAATGGCGCATGCTCTCCATCTATAAACTCAAGACCGGCGCTCTTAGGGGAAAGAAACCACTCTAGCTGCTTTCTTAATAACCTTTGATGTATTATTAGACTTGAATTAGTCATTTGACGATTTTCAAAATACGAGCAAATTCTCGCACAACACCTTCACCCCCGGCCACATCAAGAATAATGTCGGATATATCCTTTATCTCCTGCCAAGCATCTTTTGGACATATCTTTAACCCAACAAAGCGCATAACATCTAAATCATTTAGATCATTGCCTATGTAGATAATATTTTCCATGTTAAGACTAGCACTACAGATATTATTTAATACGTAATCCAACTTATTATCGATAGCATTCACAGCTTTTACTTTCATTTTTTTTGCGCGATGCAGAACAATTGGGGATATATCTGTAGACAGTATTATCGATCTAATGCTAAGCTTTTTAAGCTCAGAGAACCCTAAACCGTCAGATCTTGAGCAAGTAACGAACTCCTCTCCACTAGAAGATACATTAACTTTATTATTAGTAAGTACCCCATCAAAATCAACGATGACAAGCTTATATTTATCCTTCCAGTTATTAAATATATCCATGATGGCTCAACTTTAATTTAGTACATAACCTATTTAACATTAAATTACTTTTTGTATATTTAGCCCTAATTTCAGACCTATAATTTTGTATAAATTTTTTTTTGGAAGATAAGCTAACTTTTCTTAATACGTATCGCACATATCTTGAATTAACGAAGTAACTTGGGCGAGGCACTTGACCGGTAGATAAAAACGGATTTAAAAATCTTAAAACCTGCAGACTATAATAATCAAGACTCTTATTTGACCTCTTAAAATTAATGCTCTTATTTTTAGCTGTTGCGCCCAAAAATTTGTAAATACTATTGATAAATTCTGTGGGATTTTGCAACAAATCTTCGTAAAGCAATACCAAGACATTCATCGATCCAAATAAATCTTGGTACATTTTGATTAAAAAATAATAGTTTAAGTTTCCAAGGTAGACTGTATCTGAAGTCATGTCCTCTTCATTCATAAAGTCTATAAAAGATAATGTACCGCCATCTTCAATATATTGTCTGTATATGGACTCCCACATAGAAGATTGCTCTCTAATGCAAATAATTACTTTTGCATGAGGATCAACATCTTTTAATAAGCGCGCATAAGATTCAGCACCTTGACCACACAGCATTGATCCACTCATTCTCTCGTCTGAAATTAGGGCTATTCCTTTGCGGTTTTCATCTGAAATGCACTTCCTCATAGCGTCATGATCCATTAGATGCGGAAGTTGCCTTCTCAGCATCATTAACCATTCTGGAGGATCAGTTCTTTTATTTCCAATACCCAAATAATTTATACCATCAATAAATGGAAAAAATTCATTTTGGAGCCAAGTACTTGCGGTTTTATGGTATCCGATATGGTAGATCATCGTTTGAAAATCAACCCCTCTTTTGAACTAATTTACCATCGGCCAATTCATATATGTAATCACACTCTTCCAATAAACTATCATTATGAGTGACAACTACTATAGTACGGGAACCTTTGTTTTGGATAATTTCTCTCATTACAGTCTTCTCCGTTTCATTATCTAGGGCACTTGTGGCCTCATCTAATATAAGAATATTAAAATCTTTATATAGCGCGCGTGCAATTGCGAATCTTTGACGTTGGCCGCCAGAGAGATTTACTCCCTTTTCGCCAACTAATGTTTGATATCCAAACTCTAAACTTTGAACATACTCGTCAATTTGAGCTATTTTACAAACCTCTCGCACACGCTGCATATCGATAGACTCGCCTTTATGGGCTAATGCTACATTTTCAGCTATTGATGCATCTATCAAAAAAATATTCTGTGGGACATGCGCTATTCCTCTTTGCCATATTTGCTTGTTATCTTGATCCAATTTAGAATCGCCAATATATATACATCCCTGGTCTGGATCAAGCAGGCCCATCAGAATATCAATAAGGGTACTTTTCCCAGATCCACTCTTTCCTACTATTGCAGTAAAAGAACCCTTTTTAACTAGCAAATCAACACCAAGAAGCACGTCTTTGCCATAACCGTAAATAACATTTGAAAACCGAATATCGCCATCTAAAAAAAGGTTAGCTGCTACTTTAACATTATCTCTATGTATTGGAATGGGTAACGTTAGTACAGATTTCAAATCCTCATAAACATCTTTACACCCATGAATAAGAGTCCCAGAAATATATAGTTTCTGGCAAATCGGCAATAATTTCTGAGCGCCAATTGCAATCACCGCTATTGAACTAATTGCTTCAGTTGTATTCCCAGTTTTTTTTATTACGTAGTAGCCTGCAATTGCTAAAACTATCGTGGCAAAGGCCTCAATAACAAATCTAGGTCCGTCGCCTATAGTTCTCAGGATCGCCTCAGACTTTCTTAGCACCTCCTGGTGGTAAACAAACTCATCTACATAAATTTTTTGGTTGTTGTCTAAAATAATATCTCTGATACCGCCAAGAGATTCTTGAAGTATTTGCATGATCTTATTATTTTGCTGATTTGCAATTCTGCCATTAGTTAAGATCATTTTTTTTGTCTTGACAATAAGTAAGCCGTAAACAAATGCCATACTAACCAAAACAAAACATGTTGCAACAGGATTAAAAATCAACAGTGTAGATACAACTGCTACACCCACTAGAATCGAACTAATCATAATGATTGAAGGAAATATCAATTGATTAACGGTCATTGTTACCTTTTGTGACGCGATCAGAATCAAATTGGCTGAATTTTTTTTAAAATAAAACCAATATGGTTGAGAAATTAATCTTAGAAATACCTCTTTACTCAAATCTTTGCCAATGCTATGACTTAGCTTGGTTATTCTCAACAACAATATTAATTGAAGAGTAGATGCAAATACTATTGTTAGAATAAAAAGGGCTGTGCAAAACTCTATTAACATGGAAGGGTCTATTCCAGATAAATTAACCAATTCTGCAAATAGTTTGAAAAATTGCATGTCCTCAGGGGCCACCAACACCCCAAGGAAAGGCACGACCGCCCCAATGCTTATGACTTCTGCGATTGAAGCGAAAAACATAAGCACAATTAATGCTATAAATTGCTCACGATTCTTTCTTGATACGTAAGACACTAGGCTAAACCTAGCTTCATTTTTTTTCATTTTTTGTAGGATTTACAGTTAAATTGAATCAAGTCTATATTAATTAAGATTCAAAAAAACTAATCAAGCCCGCTAATGCCCGATCCCGCGCTGGCATTTGTACTCTAGACTTCACTTGGCACCGCCGATTTGATGTGAAGCCAAACTCGCCCACCTAGCAGCGCTAAGAGCATCAAGAAAAATGCCGCCGCCAATCCGCCGGCGGTCGCTTTGATCATGCCTTTTTTACTCGCTGTTGGGGCAGTGTTGGCCTCTAAACCATTGGTAAAGCGTACCTGAATGGCGAGCAATTGGCTATGCAACTGATCGAGTAATTCTTGGCTGTTGGCATCACCCTTGACTAATTTGCTGCGCAGGGAGCCTTCAATAGCCAACAGCTGATCGTCTAGCGCTAAACCATCAAAGATCTGGTCTTGCAGCGGAATGGCTTGTTCGATAAAGGCTTTGATGAGGCTAATTTGCTCTAAACGTTTTTGTAGTCTAGCCAAAGTTTCTTTTGAGCCATTGATGTCGTTGTTGATCGCCACAATTTGGGTTGCTAGCGGGAGGTACTTGGCCCCCGAGTCCTTGGGGTCAACCACTTGTCCGCTGACATTGGGGCCGCCGGGGAAGCGCTTGTGCAGCTCTTCTAAAGATTTGGCGCGCTCTTGCTGGTAGCCCATCTCGATTTGGGTGCTGGTGATTTTTTGCTGCAGGTCCGCTACGGTGCTAACTGTTTGGCTCTCGTAGCCATTGAGAACGCTACGCAGTTGTAGGTAGGCGCTGCCTGAGCGTAAGAATTTGCTGGCGGCGCGTACATTATCAATCGATTGCTCTTTGGAGGAGCCACTCGCAGTCAGGGTGAGATTGAGAATGGTGGTCGAAGCCGCGTCCAAGTCCTTGCTGATTCCGGCCAAGTCTTTGGTGTCGACCTTACTTAGCACATAACTGGGTAGTACGTTTTTTTGCCACCACTGCTGGTTGCTCATGGCTTTATAGAGGGACGCTTGGTCCTGCGGGACTTTATTTTCTTCGACGACTTGCGCAGCCAAGTTTGGCAGGCTCTTTTGCAGCATCTTCCAAGACACGAGGTCAAGGGCGTAGCTATTATTATTATTCAGTAAAACATACTCCGCCTGGTAGCTACCGAGGAAATACCAATTACCAAATCCTAAAAGAGCACCGACTACTGTGGCAATGGCGAGTTTTTTCCAAGCGCTTTGCAGGAAATTAACGATATCGAGCAGAGAGATTTCAGCGCCACCATGAGAGTCGCTTTCATCTGTTGAAGATGGGGTTCTGGAGGAGTGATTTGGCTCGGTCATCAACTGGATTTTCTATAAAGTAGTGCTCACATCGTTCGGCAGAATCGCGCCATCGAATACTTGCTTTTTGATTATCTCATTATAAATATTACAGCTATCTATTGGCCAAGCTGGCCTTGAGCTATTTGCTCAACCATGGGGATTACCCGCTATCTTATTTTGAAACCCTAAACCTACGCCCGCACCTAAGGTCAGCCACAAAATGAGGGCGTCAAAATAGACCTTTTGACTAATCTCGGTGGTGCACCACATGATGAGTGCGCTAAAGAGCGCCCACCAAACCATGGTGACATAAGGATTTCGACTTGTAGGGGCATCCTTTCCTAGTCTGCCTAATTGATAGAGCAAGATCAGCAAACTTGTCAGGATCAGCGCGATTCCAAGGATACCCAAACCCAAGACCAAGTCTATCCAACCGCTGTGACTTTGGTGCAATTTGGAGTCGGGCCAGTTGAGTTTGGCGAGATGCCCAAAGGAGCGCTCAATCAAGCCGTAGCCCAGGGGATTTTGCATGGCTAACTTGATGCCCTCTTTTGCCCAGGCCATGCGTTCGTAGTTGGTGACTGAGACCATGGTCCCCAGCTCATTATTGGGATAACCCTTCTCGCCGTTGTATTTCCACTGCTGGTAGGTTTGGGTGTCTCTCGCAATCTTGGCATCAGCGCTTAAAGTTCTCCAAGAATCATTGGTTTGAATGCTGTTGGCCACAAAGAGAGCGCCGATGACCAAAACCACCCCCAACACCAGCAATTTAATAGCCCAATGGCGGCGAAAGTTGCGAAACACCAGCGCCCCCAAAAAGAGCAGGAGAAGGGCAGCGCTATAGACCACGCCGTTTTTGATGTTTTCACCATAAAAGACGAATAAGACCGCAGGAATGGTGACCAGGTATACCAAATTAGCCCATTTAAAACTCTGGTGCTGGTGAATATTCCGCACCAACTGACCTAGGGCAATACCAAGGGTGGGCAGACAAAAACAGAGATATGCTGTCTTTGGGATATAAAAAGGGAGTGAGCCGTAATATAGCTTCCAGTAGTCAGGGACTACCCAGTCCTTTTGTACCCCATAGCTCGTCAACACATACTTCACAATGTAAATCAGGGTTGGTGCCAGCAGGCCTATATAAATTAAGGTCCACAGAGCTTTCCCTTTGGAGTCTTGCTTCCGGGAGTAGCTAGATAAGGCAATGCCAAAACCCAGTGCAAAGACAGCACCAATGGCTGTACGTTTCCAAATGCTGGTGTATTCCTCATACTGCGCAGCAAAATCGTTTGCGAGGAAAAATAAATGGAATGTGGCCCAAGCAAAAAGCGCAACGACCAACCAAACTGGAATTGCTCGCCAATGAAAAAAACTGTGACGATATTGATAAATAGTCCACAGACTGAGTAAGGCGCCTGTAATTAAGCAAACATGGCGGATTAAAATAGTTTCCGGTAGCGCCCAAATAGCATAGAGCACAGAAAAACAAATAGCTTGCATCCAAATCATCCACTCGGGTATTAAGGAATGCGGTGCAGATTTTTTATTCATAAGTGTGTATTGATATAAAGCAATCCTAGTGTGCGCTCTTGACTATATTCTCAATGAACTTTGTAAGACCCAAGATACTTGGGGCGTTTACTATTAGCGGCTGACCAGCGTAAGACTGAAGTTCCTTTTCTTTGAGTGCTTCACTAAGTCCATCAAAGTTGTTTTGAGCCATGGGTGCGAGATTGATAAAAGCCTTGGGATTGAAATCAACGCTCACAGCCTCATCAACAAAAGTAATCGGCAAGCACCCAGCGGCAAAGGCTTCGGGAATTTTTTCTGTCACATACCCTGCATAGATGCCGTTTTCTGGACAGAAGTTATAAGCATACTTTTCTAGGATAGTTTTCTTTTGAAATTGGCTACTGTGATGGTCTTTGATCTCTTTGTTGAAGTATGGGCCCATGCCATCTACCGGCATTAACTTTTTTAGCGCCTCTAAACAACTCGCTCTAGGCTCACGTAAATGTGAAGTCATCAGCACAGCTCTTTGATCTCTTTGTAAAAATTGATTTCCAAGTGGAGCTTGCAATCTTTCAAGTTTGAGTAATTCGCCATAGCGAGGATTGTGGTTACCGACCAGACCTTCGTGAGACCAATCAATCATCTCCATCCAATAAGGAAGGCGAAAATGATTTTCTGATCGGACATTGAGGTCATGCGAAATTGCAAAATCCGCCGAGAGATGATCATGGCGTAAATTTTCCCCCGTATGAAAGAGTGTCACTGGAGGAATGCGTCTACTTGCTAGCTGCTTTTCGAGCGCATCCACAACAGAACTAGCTTTTTGTCTCCAAGATTTTGGTAGCCAACGCAAACGAGGGGCATTGGGATTATAAAAAGAGCCGTATATCACTAGATCAGCTCGCATAGCACTGGTCCATTGGATGCGATAGCCTAAATTTTGAATAATGAGCGGAACTAAGCTAAAGGAGTAATCCCTTGGGGTTCCCAAAAGAGCAATACGAATGGTTTTAACGCTCACTTGATTTCTAGTCCGACTCTCAAAATCCACTCCAGCTAAATTCGTTTTAATTGATATAATTATTGTGAAGCTATAGGCTTTATACTATCTTATGCGTGCTAGCTACAACACTAAGTTTATATGACCCCCCTATTTACTCTGCTTATCACCCTAAAGCGCTCTGAAGCTAGGCGTGAACTAGCAGTTTCCTTGCTAGAGAAAACCTCCCTTAAATGGGAAATCCTCGAAGGAATTGATGGCCTTCAATTACAACATACGCCCCCAGAGTATCGCGAAGCTAAAGTCTCTAGATTATTGGGCTTTCCTCTCACACCATCTGAAATTGGCTGCTTTCTATCTCACCGCCTTGCTTGGATTAAATGTGTAGAAAAAAATTGCCCCGCCCTTATCCTTGAAGATGATTTCTTTTTTAACCCAAACTTTCAGCAAGCCGTCTCCGTGCTCAATTCCGAATATCAGGACTGGGATATTGCAAGATTACAAGGTTTAGTAGAAACATCTAGCTCAACCCTTCAAACGGGATCTGATTATCAAATCGTTGAAAATTTTGGAGATCCATTAGGAGCTACTGCCTACATCATTAAGCCTGCCGCTGCGAAAAGATTAATTCGGTTTTCAAAAGAAATCTTTGAGCCCTTGGATCACTTTTTAGAGCATAAAAAACTGCATCATCTGAAAGTAGTTGCCTTTAAACCTTACCCCGTTCAAGCCAATGGGATGATTAGTACAATGCACGATCGCGGGGATCGCCTCCCGATCAAAGGACTTAGAAAGAGGTTGCGAAGCATACTTCGAGCAATTGATCGCCTCTTGAGTACTGCTCCCTGGTTTCCAAAATAAAGTTCCTGGTTTTAAATCATGAAATTACTCGTCAATTTCGCTACGGATAATTTCCTTAAAGCCCAACAATTTAATTCTAAAACTGCACTGAAGATCGGCGGATTTGATCGGACGTTCTGTACGCGCCCCACCCTAATTAGCAAAGAGTTCAGGGAAAAGCATCATGCCATCTTTGATCAGACTCGAGGAGCGGGCTATTGGCTATGGAAGCCCTACTTTATCTTACAGGCGTTACAGCAATTAAAAGATGGTGATACTTTGATGTACTGTGACTCTGCCTCTCATTTCATACGCCCTGCAACATCTCTACTGGATCTACCTAGCGCCTATCGCCAAGACATTATTCCTTTTGAACTAGAACTGCTAGAGAGTGCTTGGACCAAACGTGATGCCTTTTTTTATATGGGCGCTGATAAAAATCACTTTGAACAATCAAGACAATTTTTGGCCTCTTTTATGGTCATCCGAAAAAGTGCCCTTAGCATTCAATTTGCTCAGGAATATTTGCATTATTGTTGCAATCCAAACATTCTGACTGATCTTGAAAATATTTGTGGCCTCCCTAATTACCCCAATTTTAATAGTCACCGCCATGACCAATCGGTGTTTAGCCTGCTTTGCAAGAAGTATGGTCTCCAGGGATTTCGGGATCCATCACAATGGGGTAATACTCGTACCAGCGAATACACTAATTCCAGTTATCCCCAAATCTTAGAGCACACCCGCCAGAAGTCCCCAAAACAAGCTAGGTTTTCTTATCAAATAAAACGCTTCTTTTTTCCTAAGTAGGCTAGTTTATTTGCTGCCCTTAGAGCGGTCATTGCCTGGTACCGGCAGAACTAATAGGGAATCTCTGCCCATGACAAGCGCCTTGTAAATTCTGTAGGACTTTGGCGGATGCGGTGAAAGTACAGCTTTGCCTTTGTATCTAGCGCTAAGGTATTTTCAATAAAATGAATAAATGCCGTATCGATGGTATGAATTTCTTGCGCACGCAGTGCCAACTCAGTCCAATCAAAAATATTGGTAGTTGCTGGATGCACCTCAATCACGAGTAAATTGGATTGATTTGATAGATTCAACTCATGACTTGTACCGCTAGAGTCTTTTTTGCAAACAAGCATGAATGGACGATTTTCGGGGTTTAATGTTGTTAGTAAATTTTGGGAATTTGGGCCCGCGGGTGTTTTCGACAACTCCCAACGAAGATTGAATGGCGCTTGATGTTGTGCATAGAAAGACTCATCAAACTTTAGAATATCTACGCCATCAATCCCAATTGACAAATATTGGGCATTCTTAAATTGTGCATATTGCCTTGCTTCTCTTCCGCTACTAACCACCAAAGGAAAAACATTGCCAAGATCTTGCATCATCCAAGCCACGGAATGAAAATAATTTGGCAAACAGGCGTAATAAAAAGAAACCTCAGGGCGTCTTGCAGCGAGAGTCTTCACTAGCCCTAAGCAAATAAGACTATCCCCCAGACCCATATGAGGCTCTAAAACAAGCTCGTTTTTTCGCTTAGGCAAAAATAGGTTTTTGAAAGCAAGCTTTAGATTGGAGTCTTTAAATGACATTGATCTACTTATCTTGTTGATTTCATTTGAAAATTCCAGGTGCTTTCACACATATTATCTAGTGTACGGCTTGCTTTCCAGCCCAACAAAATTTTTGCCTGATCGGCTTTAGCAAAATATACTGGCAAATCTCCAGGGCGACGGTCTACAAATTTCCGGGCAATATGCTTACCACTAGCTTTTTCAAAACTGTATACAAGATCCATCACGCTTTGAGCTTGGCCTGTACCTAAATTAATTGCATACCAGCCAGAATTTTTCTCTAAAAAATTAATGGCTGCCATATGGCCCTCGGCTAAATCCATCACATGGATGTAATCACGCTCACCAGTACCATCCCTAGTATCGTAATCATTACCAAAAATACTTAACTCTGACAATTGTCCAATCGCAACTCTAGAAACATAAGGCATAAGGTTATTCGGAATTCCACTTGGATTTTCACCAATTAAACCTGAGAAATGTGCACCAACAGGGTTGAAGTAACGCAAACAAGCAATGCTCCACCCAGGATCTGAGCGAGAAATATCCAATAATAATTCTTCAACCTGTAATTTAGTCTGGCCATAAGGATTCATAGGCTTTAGGGGATGCTCTTCATCATATGGCAAGTACTGAGGGGCGCCATACACAGTAGCACTAGAACTAAATACAATTTTTTTTAACCCGTTATCTTGCATTGCCTGTAGCAGGCTAATTGTGCCTTGCACATTATTTGCGTAATACAGCATTGGATTGCTGACTGATTCAGCTACAGACTTTAGACCGGCAAAATGAATCACTGCATCAATATGATTTTTCCTAATTACTTCAGATAACGATTTCGTATCACGAACGTCACCCTCAACGAATGGGACACCACTTTCTAGTATTTTTTCAAGGCTGCCAAGAACCGATTTATGACTATTGGATAAATTATCAAATAGTGTAATTTGATGCCCTGCTTGCGCCAAAACAACTGCAGTATGACTGGCAATATAACCAGTGCCTCCAGTTAAGAGTATCTTCATACAGCGCTTTCATTGAAAACCCTATTAATGCTTCATCAATTAATCATTTTAGATTTTATTGCGAAAAATTACCTAGAGCTGGAGAATCATAAATTGCAAGATTGATATGTCAATCAGATTTGATTATAGACTTATGATAATCTGAAATGAGCGTATCCTAAAAATCACTCACTAAAAAGCCTTGTAGGTCTTGATTACTTTATATGAATCTTTTTAGAATGTTCATTAACATAGTTCTTACAGCCTAGCTTAAGCCATAAAATATATATTTTAAAACCGTTTACATATACTCTTGGTTATCATCACATCATAACTATCTTGACCTACTCAATAACTGTATTCGTAAATAGTAATTCTCCCAAACATTACTTATTCAACAAGAAAAACAAACATGAAATTTTTAAAAAAACACTTTGGCAAAAGAAATTTTGCTAAAACTTTCAATATAAATCGTGAGGCATTAGAAGACAGTAGATTTTCTATGCCCTGGGAAAAGCGCTATCCCTGTCTAGATGATGCTACCTCAACCACTGGATTTGATGCTCACTATCTTTTCCATACTGCTTGGGCTGCTAGAGTTTTGGCTAACACAAAGCCAAAACTGCATATTGATATTTCATCATGTTTACGATTTGTTTCAATGGTTTCGGCTTTTATTCCAATTGATTTTTATGACTATAGACCCGCACAACTGAACCTGACAGGTCTAGAGTCCAAACGAGCCGACCTAATGAACCTTCCATTTCCTAATGGGTCAGTAGGGTCTATTTCCTGCATGCATGTAGTAGAACATATTGGCTTAGAGAGATATGGAGACCCATTCGATCCTCAGGGAGACCTCAAAGCGATATCTGAGCTAAAGCGGGTAGCCGCTAAGAATGGGGATCTGTTATTTGTTGTTCCCATGGGCTCTCAATCCATCATTCAATACAATGCCCATCGTATTTATACCTATGAGCAAGTCCTAAGTTATTTTTCAGAATTTGATCTAATCAATTTTGCTTATGTGAATGATGCTGGAAAGTACAACTCAAATGCCAGCAAGAAAGATACCGACAATCAAATGTATGGCTGTGGCTGCTTTCACTTTAAGAAAAAATAGCGTCTCCCAATTGCCTCACCAATTACAGCGCTTCCATATTCGGAGAGGTGATCGTGATCTCTATATAAGGATTTTCCATCTCTAATTAAGAAGCAATTAGCTTCATCACAGAAGAGGTCAATTGGATCAAATACAACAACATCAGGCAGTTCTGTGCGAATTTTTTCGATGAGCCCTATTTCCTTAGTCCTTTCAGCCTCATATTGCACCCTAGGGATTGTGCAGCTTAATGATTGCGCACCCAGATTATTCCGCTTGATGCAGTAATCACGAAAATCTTCTGAGATGCTTGGGGGATCGATAACGAAAATGATTTTTTTCTGAAGCGCTTCTATTTTCTTAAGCGCCCTTATTAGGCCATTTTCAAGTAATTGATATTGGGTTAACTTTTGCTCCTCAGGCAGCCTTGACTTTAGGGTGACTTTTCCCCAATACTCAAAATCTTTTTGATTGGCTGAACGACCATCTAATAGCGGCTGCATGAATGTTGAGACAATGACGGTATCGATCTGAGGATTTTGCGCTAACAATTGATAATTCTTTTGCATACATGCATCCTTGAGTCCAGGATGATGATCTTGATTTTTGGAAACCAAAACCTGAATATCATCTAAGGGGGCGCAAGAACCGATATTGATTACTCCCAAGCTCTTTTCATTGCGAGCAATTCCAGGAAATAGCTGGTTTGCATGGCTATCCCCTAAAATCAAAATTTTCTTGGATCCTCCTGGGGTCATCTGACAAGGACTAATATCAAATAACTTGTTGCACTTCTTATCATCCCAGTAATTCCATTTCAGATCACCCGCAATTCGCTGGTGCTTATTTGCTAAATTTCTCTCAGGGATGCCATCTAAGTAATAAATAGCTAGGCCGGCAATCGCAATCACAAGACTGAGGCCAATCAACCAAGCAACAGTAGCCCACTTTTGAAGGTTATTAAACCGTATAGGCTTTTCAATAAAATGGTATGTAGCCCAGGCCAAGGGGACTGAAAGTACGGCTGCAATAGATAACTTAACTATATTTGGATCACCCCAATAGATTCTAGAGAATGTAATCAGGGGCCAATGCCATAAGTACATGGGAAAGCTAATTAAGCCAATACCTACCAATAGCTTGTTCGAAAGAATATGCTGATTAAAAAATGCTGCATTGCCTGCTGTAATTAATAGCGCAGTACCCAGTGTTGGCAAAAGTGCCCACCATCCCGGAAATAAGCTATTTTTACCAATCAAAAAGAGGCCGCATACAAGTAGTGAAAGTCCAGCAATAGAGGATGCATTTGCAATGGTCTTTGTTTTTGGGGTGTATTTGGTATAGGCCAGTAGTCCACCAATACCCAACTCCCAAAACCGATACCACGGCAGATAAAACGTACCCGTTAAATCAGAATACACGTTGAAAATATTGGCAATAAAAGATAGTGCGCATGCCAAGACTAAAAATAGGAGGACTTTGCTATAGCGCCAAGCTGCCCATAGAAAAATAGGCCATACTAAATAAAACTGCTCTTCAATTGCGAGAGACCAAAGATGTAATAGTAATTTGTGGTCTGATGCACCATCGAAGTATCCTGACTCCAACCATAAGGTGAGGTTTGAGAGGAAGGCAACTCCAGAGACAGTATGTTTACCCAACTGCTGGTATTCATCCGACAGTAAAAGAAACCACCCCAGAACTAAGCAGAAAATTAATACCAGCAATAAGGCCGGAAATATTCTGAGAATTCTTCGGCTGTAGAACTTTGCGATACTAAAAGATGAACGCTCTAGATCATTAAGCAAAATACTGGATATCAAAAATCCTGAAATCACAAAAAAGATATCTACACCAATAAAGCCACTTGGGAGAAGTTTGGGGAAAGCATGAAATAGGATGACGGAAATGACTGCGAATGAGCGAAGTCCATCAATATCTGACCTATAAGCCAATGTATATTTAGCGTTCACGCTATTTTTGATCATTGCTTTATTTTAACCCTACCTATTTGTAAGCCCGCTGTTTATTGGTAAACTCATCTACATCAAAATACATCACATCATTTATGAACGTATTCAAACATATAAGGCGATTTTTTAAATCGATCAATAAAAGGATTATTCAGCCAATATATGAAATCCTGAAGCCTGCAATACGATTTATTAAAGACGACCCCTATGAAATTCGTTTGCTTGCAAATAAACAATTTCAATCCTCAGATTTTGTAGTTGTGCACAATGTAAAAGATTATGAGTTTTGTGACTTTAATTCCTGGAAGATTCATTCATTAAGCCCCAAATATGAAAGTGGTATCAAGGGTCTTTCTCAAACCTCTGCGCCGATCTATATCGTTATTGATACAAAATTTCATGATGCATTTGGCCATTGGTTTTTTGAGTCTGCCATTTGGCTCCCCAAAGTTAAGGTGATCTTAGATCAATTTCCTTCAGCAAAAATTCATCTAAAAGAGAATAAAGGCTATAAAACTCAAATTCTGAATTATTTTGACATTCCTGCCGATAGAATCTCCACCAGAATAGTAGAGCCCAATAATCTTTGCATTTTCGTCAACCCCTGTACCTCTTTAAATGACTCGAGCGAGAACAATAGATTTAAGGAATTACTCAAGGATTTTTCGAAGCAATTTCATCAAAAGACGGCAACGAAGAACATTAACTACTTGCTAATGCCAAGGCAAAAAAAAGGAAATTATGTGGCAAATGACCGTGAAGTCAATACGGATGATCTAGAGTCATACCTAGCCGATAAGCCATCATGCTCAATCTTCAATACTGATACCTCACCAACATTTTCAAACCAGATCTCCGCAGTACAAGCTAGTAAACATCTAGTAGTGTCGGATGGATCAGCATTTATGGTGAATGCATTTCTAGCGCAAAGTACTGTGGTCTTTGTACTTGGCGATACTTTAGTGCCAAATCAACGACAAGTACAAGAAAAAACGCGGATCATTTGCGAGCATATAGAACACCGTAATGCTGTAATGTATCTACAAAGCTCTGATAATGTATTTACAAGGCAAAGCCTAGAGCAATGGTTCGAGCATTAGTCTCATCAAACCCATAAAATTTAGCTACACACCTCAGATTCTTTTAGTAATGGAATTTTCTTCAAGCCCACTAGAATCTTCACAGCATGTTATGCAGTTAACCCACTGACTGAGCGGATTGGGATATGATTCTTTTCTGAGAGCCTATTTTCAAAAGTGGCTCAATTTTATTTTCAATCCCGTTTCCTAAATAAGCAGGGCTCCACGCTGAGTAACCACTGCTTTGTTCAATGGATCTTCTGATTCAGAGACTATGCTCTAAATAACTAGTTAGATCCTCAGGAGTACCTATGCCATGCATCTGCGACTGATCGATGTTGAATATCCCCACCTTCTTTCCTGAGCGGATCAAGTAGTTATATGTGGGGCAGATATAGAACTCATTATTAGTTCTGTCATTTTCGATGATCATTTGTATGATGCTGTCCACGAGCTCATCGGCACGCCTGAAGTAATAAATACCCACAGTTGCATATTCAGAAATCGCCTTTTTCTCTTGCACTTCAGTAACAAAACCGTGAGAGTCAATTTTAGCAAAAGACCACTTTGGGTTTAATTCTGCATCTATGAAGGTGAGGATTGAGCCATCTAGATTGCGTTCTCTTGCATCCTGTATATATTGTGCAAAGCAATCGTCCACAATCTGATCTGAATTGGCTATGACCACTGGCTTATCCGCATACAAGAAAGATCGAGCAAATAGAACGGTGCATGCAGTGCCTTCAGTTAACATATCAATTGGAACAAAGGTCGCATTAAATTTGGATTGAATTTCACGAATGAGGTCTTGATTTGTTTCGATATGCTCTTTTCTTGCAAGAAGCACATACTTAGCATTGGGCTGCGAGAGATTTTCCATGACCCGCACAATCATCGGCTTACCGGCTACATCAATAAAGGGCTTTGGGAGCACATAGCCAGCATTTGCAAAACGAGATCCCATGCCTGCCATTGGAATAACGATATTCAACTTGCTTCACCCATATATTTATCATTTTGAGCGCCAGGGTGCTTAACGACCACGGTTATCGTATCTTCAAGTACTTCGAAATCAGTTGATTCACCAGGCTCAATCATCAAAATATCTCCAGCGTTATAAAGCACTCCATTCATACGCACCTTGCCAGAGACAATGACAGTAATTTCAGTTGCAACTTTATGATGATGGCGTGCTTCGCTGTCCCCTTTTTGATATTGCTTGACTCCAACCTCAACGTCTTGGGTTTTGATCAGCGTTGGAGAGAAATCCCCTACGAACCAACCCTTAGTCATATCGGTTAGAAGAAACTTTTTCATAGGCCCTTTTCAAACTCTTCGATTTTTTGTGGGGTATAGAAGCTGTGATAACTCTCATTCGGTATAGAAATTGCTTTAATCAGCTTATTTTCAAGAATGAGTTCGTTAAACGTAGGAGACACAAAGAAAACATCTGTATTTGAGCAAGATTTACGAATCATCGATTGTGCGGCCCGAACAAAATCTTGACCATGTTTGTAATAGTACAAGCCAGCAATGGCATGACGACTCAGAGGGCGCTTTTCTGCCGCCTCCAATACTTGACCTTTTTCTCCCACCAAAACATATGACCAACGTGGATGCGTCGAATCAAATGTTAAGCAACCGGCATCACAAGCCGCCGTTTGAAGTTGACTCAAAGTAGCAGCGAGATCGCAATCAAATAGTTGATCGAAATTAGCAATGATCAGGGGGTCATCATTGTTGATAAGGTCAATTGCAATTAAAGAACTGCAAGCAGCCCCTTTCGTATCGTGATCAAGCTTCACAATTTTGCATTGGCTATTTGTTAATAATTGCAACGTTTCATCTAAATGAAACTCTATACAATCACCTCTCTTGACCACAAAAATAAATTGCACATCTTGTGAAATGCTTTGCAGATTTTCAATAGCGTGCTGGACCATAGGCTTACCCCGAATCTCAACTAGCATTTTTGGATAAAAATATTCTTCGCGATCAAAGAATTTAGAGCCGCCGCCCAGTGGCATCAAAATATTAATCATGATTTTGCCTCCAAATTTTGAATAAATTTGGAGATGTTGGCGTAATTAACATCTGTCACCTGATGAATTTGCATAACATGTGCGCCAGCCTCAGTAGCTGCTTTAATGCCATTAGCGTTATCTTCTAGCACTAGGCACTCTCTTGGATGAACGCCAAACCGCTCAATGGCTTTGAAATAAATCTCAGGATGAGGTTTAGATTTTTCGACATCTTGATTAGATAAGTAGAAATCAAAATAATCAAGCAAAGCTGCTTTAGAAAGCATAGAGCTCATGGTATCGCGTACTGAGTTTGAGCAAACGGCCATTCGGTAGCCTTCATATTTTAATTTAGAAATCGCATATTCATGGCAAAACGTTGGGCTACATTTAGTCATGGTGATGTCCATGGTAAATATTTGCTTAAGCTCGTTAATAAATCGATGGAGTTGTTTTGGCAAATTCGAATATGAACTCAGAATTTCCAGTTTCTTCATGGTAGGTAAGCCATCATAGGTCACCAAATGATCGTGTCTGGAGATCTTATAACCAAAAATGCCGAGGGCCCGATTAAGGGCCTCATAATGCCATTCCCTAGCATCTATCAAGACGCCATCCATATCAAAAATAATGCATTTAATCTTATTCATTGAAATATTTCCTTGCCTCTAGTGGCAGGTCTGTACAAAGCATCAAACTACCATTAGGTTTATCAATAGATTTAATCATAGACCATAAGGCTTGATGATCTCTACCATGAAGTTCGGGCGAAACGATTGCGAGTGACTGCCCGGCATTCAAATAGCTTTGCAACAACTCAGAGGAATACCACTCACCTTCAAATCCATCCACCCATACACCCTTAGTCTTGCCACCAAAATCCTGATAAGCCTCGTGCTCACTCATCCTGGAAAAAGTATTAAGCTGCGCCCTCAAGTAGCCCAAAGTATCTGGAATAGACATATCAAAAATAAAATACCGCCCAGTAGGCCACTGCTTCACATGAGTCGCAAGAAGATCCTGCAACCCATCAGACTTGATATTGATGGCATGTGGATCAGCGTTAGGGTATTGATTACATAAATTAAAAAAAGTTTCAGAACTTATAGAGTTTTCACCTGGCAAATCATGACTAATCACTAGACGTCCATCGTGATCCCGAAAATCTGTTTCAATTCCAAAGCCGTGTTCAAGCGCTTTTTTAAATGCGAAAAGGGTATTCTTTTCTTGAGGCTGAGACCACATACCCCGATGAGCAATGATTTTCATTTTGGACTATGTAGCGCCAAAAAGGATTGGTAAGCATTATTTAGACCTTGAGCCAACTCCATCTTTGGAGCCCAGCCCAATGCATTTAACCTAGCGCTATCCATCCATTTTCTTGGCGCCCCATCAGGCTTACTAGAGTCAAAGCTAATCTTTCCTTGATACCCTACTGCGGCACCTACGGCGCTAGCCAATTGAGCAATCGTTACATCTGAGCCAAAACCAACATTCAGGTGGCTTTGCATGGGGCCAGTTTGACTGTCGTAGGTTTGCTTATCTAAGTCCATCACAAATATAGAGGCGGCTGCCATATCATCTACGTAGAGGAACTCACGTCGTGGGG
>JGI26470J50227_1000310_pt1 | contig 21415 bp, 23 predicted proteins | sample FreactTroBogLake_FD_50227 | JGI IMG/M metagenome (IMG submission 50227) | reverse complement strand
TTCCGTAACAGTGCATCTGCTTATTTATCTCGTACTCCATCTAGTGCCGCAACAAGTGGCTCTATATTTACATTTAGCGCATGGGTAAAAAGAGGTCAATTAAGCGTTACTTTAAGAGCATTGTTTGGTGGATATAATGGTACTAATGATGATGGAATTCAATTTTGGAATGATAGATTAGATATTTTCTTTTCTAATGGCGGTTCATATCGTTTAACATCTACAGCAGTTTATCGTGACCCAGCCGCTTGGTATCATGTTTGTATAGCAGTAGATACAACACAAGCAACTGCAAGTAATCGTGTAAAAATGTATATGAATGGCGTTCAAATTACTGCATTTGATAATGCTAATTATCCAAGTCAAAATTACACTTTTATTGGATTTAACAAACAATCTGTACCAAATTCGATTGGATATGATGGCATAACATCAACCACTTATTTTGACGGCTACTTGGCTGAAGTTAGAATGATTGACGGTCAAGCATTAGCTCCTACTGCATTTGGAACATTCAATAGCTATGGAGTATGGCAACCAATTAACTATGGTGGCTCATACGGTACTAATGGATTCTATTTACCATTTAGCAATAAGACATCTACAACTACATTAGGCTATGACTTTAGCCCTGCAGGTAACAACTGGACTACTAATAACATTAGCTTAACTACTGGTTACACATACGATTCAATGACAGATGTACCAACATTGACAAGTGCTACTACGGCTAATTATCCAGTTTGGAACACTTTATTTATGAGTGGTGGAACAACATCTGCTGGAAATTTATTGTTTACTGGTGCAAGCACATGGCAAACAACAATGGGAACTATGGCGTTTCCAACAACAGGAAAATGGTATTTTGAAGGAACTATTTACGGAAATGTTTACACTCCAAGAGGAGCAGGAACTTGCAATAATGCTTTAGGAATTGCACCTGTTACATTAGCTTCAAATATAGTAAACCCAAACAACACTGGTTCTTGTCTTTTTTGCATGGATAATGGCTATCAAAACAATTTCACAACATCCCCAACGGATATGGGAATTGCTTTTGTTAATGGGGATGTAATGGGAATTGCAATAGATACAGGTGCAAACACTTATACTTTCTATAAAAATGGAGCAAGTATTGCAAGCGGAACAATTAACGCAACTGCTGGAACTGTATTTGCTCCAGTTTTAAGTTCATTTTATGGGACTTACAGCCCAATCGCTGTTAACTTTGGTCAACAACCTTTTGTTTACACCCCACCGTCAGGCTTCGTTGCCTTAAACACTTACAACCTATAAGACTATGCCAACAACATACGCAATCCCCAACGGTCGGACAGTAATGGATGCTACCCTTTGGACTGGTACAGGTAGCGCACAATCTATTGTTAATTCAGATACCTCAACAACTGGATTTAAACCTGATTTGGTTTGGTCAAAATCTCGTTCATCAACAAACGATAACGTTTTAGATGATTCGGTAAGGGGCGCTGGAAAAACAATTATTTCAGACACAAACGCCGCAGAAGTAAACGAAGGTACTGCTGGGTTAACATCTTTTAATTCCAATGGATTTACTATTGGTGGTTCTTCAGGTGGTTGGAACTCAAACGGCGCAACTTATGTTGCATGGCAGTGGCAGGCTGGTCAAGGAACAACAAATTCCAATACTAATGGTTCTATAACATCCACAACTAGCGTAAATGCTACTGCTGGGTTTAGTATTGTTACTTATACTGGTACTGGCGCAAATGCTACTGTAGGACATGGATTAGGCGTTACACCAAGTTTTATTATTGTTAAGCGTAGAGATTCAACAGGAAACTGGTTTGTATATCAACCAAATGGTGGAAATACGCAATTTTTGTTATTAAACACAACCAACGCTTATCAAACAAATAGCACAATTTGGAACAACACATCTCCAACATCTAGCGTATTTTCAATAGGTACTGCTGCAGAATTAAATACAAGCGGTGGAACTTATGTAGCCTACTGCTGGGCACAAGTAGCTGGCTTCTCACAGTTTGGTTCGTTCGTCGGTAACGGAAGCGCAGACGGCCCTTTTGTTTATACTGGCTTCAAACCAAAGTTCATTTTGATTAAAGCCACTAGCGGAACGCTAGATTGGGAAATAAACGATTCCACAAGAAACCCATATAACGCATCAAATTTAGCACTTTATCCAGACTTAAGTGCCGCTGAAACATCCACTTATGCTTATAAAGATTTTTTATCTAATGGGTTTAAAATTAGAACAACAAACGGAAACAGCAATACTAACGGAACTACTTATATATACGCAGCTTTTGCTGAGAATCCGTTTAAATTTAGTAATGCCGCCTGATATGGGATACAGAAAAGAAATTATCAAAAATAGGTATGGCAGATTAACTGTTATACTAGATTGCGGTAAAAATAAAGCTGGTCAATATCGCTACATTACACAATGTGATTGTGGCGAAAGTAAAATTATTACTGGTAGTTCAATGATAATGGGAAGTATTAAATCTTGTGGTTGTTTGCGTAGAGAATATGTAGCTAGTAAAAANTGGAAACATGGTAAATCACGAACTTCAGAATATCGCTATTCTTATGCTAGAAAAGCTGGATTAAAAAGAAAGTTAAGAGTTCCAGTTTGGGCAGACCATGAAAAAATTGATGAAATGTATAGAAATAGACCTGACGGCTATCATGTAGACCACATTATTCCTTTAAACGGTAAATTAGTATCGGGACTTCATGTTCACAATAATTTACAATATTTACCAATTCAGGAAAATAGATTGAAAAGTAACATATTTACAGGAGAATCAAATTGAGTCATTTCGCTAAAGTAGAAAACGGAGTAGTAACCCAAGTAATCGTAGCTGAACCAGAGTTTATTGCTACTGGCGCATTAGGTGACCCTGCATCATGGTTACAGACCTCATACAATACCCGTGGTGGAGTTCACTATGGCGCAGATGGTCAGCCAGACGCAGAAGGCCAGCGTGGTAATTATGCCGGTATTGGATACACATACGATGCCACAAACGACGTATTTGTAGCGCCACAGCCAGCTCCAGAGTTTGAGCTCGACACAGCCACATGGACTTGGTGGAACCCTACTGACCCAGAGGCTGTTAAGCCAGTGAAGGCTGCTATTCCAGCTCCAGTAGAGCCTGCACCAGTAGAGCCTGCACCAGTAGAACCTGCACCAGTAGAGCCTGCACCAGTAGAGCCTGCACCAGTAGAGCCTGCACCAGTAGAGCCTGCACCAGTAGAGCCCGCACCAGTAGAGCCTGCACCAGTAGAGCCTGCACCAGTAGAGCCTGCACCAGTAGAGCCTGCACCAGTAGAGCCTGCACCAGTAGAGCCTGCACCAGTAGAGCCTGCACCAGTGGAGCCCGCACCAGCCCCAGTAGATCCCACAACACCTACAGCTTAAGAAAGACTAATCCGTGGACTTTCAAGCATTTTTTAACATGATATTGCCTTTGGTTTTTGTGGCAATCGGTTGGTTTTTAAAAGAGCTCTGGACTGCGGTTCAGTCTCTAAAAATCGACTTACATGATCTGCGCACCCACCTTGCTGAGAACTATATGCACAAAGATGATTTCTCAGAGCGCTGGGAGGAAGTTCTCAAGGCCGTTCATCGAATTGAAGACAAACTAGACCGCATTACAGAAAAATAATGCTTGAAATATTTAAGCAACTTCTCACAGGCAAGGACAATAACACCTACGATATCGGTAGGGTAACTTGGCTCATTAGCCTCGTTGCGATTATTGCCCTAGCCTTTTATGAGGTGATGCACAACACCGTCAGTATCCGTGAGCTTGCCGAGTCTCTTGGCATTGTCTCAGCTGCAGGCGGCGCCAGTGTGGCTATGAAACAAAAAGCTGAACCCGGAGATAACCAGCAGTGAGCTACATACTTTATCCATTTCTAGTATTGCTTAATATTTTGGGAACCGTACTCACACTCCCACTAGCCTTAGTACTGCCGCTATTTGCCACACAACAAATGGGTTGGATAAATAATGCCACTGAACAGGCTATTGGCCCACGACTTCCAAAGTGGCTTTCATGGTTCCAAACTTGGGACAACAGCCTAGACGGTGACAAAACATTCCAACAACTTTTTCCAGAAAAGAATTGGTGGTCAAAAGTTCATTGGCTATGGCGTAACCCGTTTTATGGATTTGCTGTTGTGGTGTTTGATGGTTCTACAGGAATGTCTTATTTAGGTGATTTGCATTGCGATGAGACCCACTATGGGCATATCTTAATAAAAGGTCATGGTCTATTTCAATATGTCTATACAGGCAAGTTCTTGTCTAAAACACTTTACTTAAACTTTGGTTGGAATATCCGAGCCTTAGTTGACCCAGCTTTTTTAACTCCCGACCAGTGGCATGACAATACTACTGTTATTAAAAATTACCACGCAACTTTTGCGTTTAGCCCAAGGTTAGTGTAATGTGGTCTTTATTATTTTCTGGAGTCTCTAGCTTTGTCTCTACCTATATTAACTACATCAAAGTTGGATTGGTTGTTGTGGCTTTATTTGGGGCTGGTTATCTTGGCTATAGTCTCGAAGCCGCTCGTTTTGATCGCTACAAAGCCGAACAGGTATCGCTTGTCAAAGATATTCAAGAACGACACCAAACAGCCGCCGACCAAATAAGGAAAGAAAAAGATGCGAAAATTGCTTCTATTAACAACCAGTTGCTTGATGCTCTTATGCAGCTGCGTAGCCGTCCCAGTCGTGCCCAAAGCGCCTCAAATGGACAAGGTGGAACTGGGCTGTCCCTTTCTGCCGAGGATGCAACTTTTCTTGACTGGGAAGCTGCCAGAGCAGACATCTTGCGAACAGCCCTCTCAGCCTGCTACCAACAATACGACGCATTAAGCAAGTAAGGCGTTATTTTTTGTATAATTAGATGTGTACCAAATAAAAAGGCTATCTAATTATGTCAAATGAAACCGCAATAACTGAGGGTTATTACTTCCCCACAACAATTTATAAGGTGGATGCTGCACAATATCTGCCTGAAGTTAGAGAAGTCTCCACGGAATCTATTGGCCAAGCTAAAGAGCACAAAAGGGGTCGTGGAATAAACCACATCTATCCCGCCAATATGTCTATGAACTTTCATGCTGATCCTAGGATCAAAGAGTTCTCCGAGTTTGTTCGCAAAATGTCTCAAGATATTTTGGATGCACAAGGCTACAGGATGGACCTATTTGAGGCTGCTTTTAGTGAAATGTGGCTCCAAGAGCATTATAAGCACTCGTCCATGGAACAACATGTCCACGGTTTTGGAGCACAGATTGTTGGATTTTACTTTTTAGATACCCCAGAGTATTGTTCTAATTTGGTGTTGCACGACCCTCGTCCGGGTAAGGTTCAGATTAACCTTCCAGAAAAAGACATGCGTGAGGTTACTTATGGTAGTAACCAAGTAGTATTTAACCCAGAGCCGGGCATGTTGGTATTTACTAATGCTTGGCTACCCCATTCGTTTAGTCGCCACGGCGCAAACGACCCAATTCGATTTGTGCACTTTAATATAAATGTGCAGCGTAACAGGAACAAACAACAAACCTGCCAACACAACCATCAACCAGCCCCTGCAAAAGCCGAGGTGATCTGATGAATAAGTACGAGATTCGGTTTAATAAATCCAGAGGTCAACCAGACCGTGGTACCGTTGATCATGCTTGGCGTGTATTTGAAAATGGTAAAGAGTACCTGTTCAAACACTTTAGGTTGACAGTGCCTAGCTACAGCGAGAGGGCTGGAGAGGACTGGAACTTGGTAGCCCACGGCAAGATGCACATCGATAGAGAGACCTCTACTGCGGTCATTTACTGGGACGAAAACGAATAACCCCTAAATTTGTGTAATATACTACACAAAAAGGAGCTATTATGAAACGATTTTTATCGGTCCTATTATGGATCGTAGGCATTACAGCAGCAATTCACTTTACCGATAGATACACACATTTAGAAGAAGATATCATGGCAATCGCTGAATCCACTCTATCCTTTATTACCAAAGAAGAAGGCTTTAAAAATAAGGCTTATAAAGACTCTAAGGGCCTATTGACCATTGGCGTTGGCCACTTGATTAAAGCTGATGAGGCACATCTTAAAGATGCCACCCTGACAGACGAGCAAGTTAAAGAGCTTCTTAGAAGCGATTTAAAGTGGTGTAGCGAGGCCGTTGAGAGTTCGGTGAAGGTACCCCTTACCCAGAACCAATACGACGCCCTGTACAGCCTCTGCTTCAATATTGGTGAAACCAATTTTCGTAAGTCTACCGTTGTTAAGAAAATCAACGAAAATGACCTTAAAGGAGCGGCTGATGCCATCCTGATGTGGAACAAACCAGCGGTATTAGAAAACCGTCGCAAGCGTGAAAGAGCGCTATTTTTGGGATCTGCGTAGGGCAAAAAACCCCGCAAATCTGTATATTTATAAATAGGGGATCTGATCAATCCCCATTACCTATTTCTCGGAGAAAACAATGGACGGCTTTAAACCCACAATCAAAATGAAGACAGGCGGCAGCGTGTCTAAAGTTGTAGAAAAATGCTACGGCGGCAAAATGACAAAGAAAACCGGCGGTAATGTTGATGAAGCTGATATCAAGCAAGATAAAGCGATTGTCAAAAAAGCCTTTGCTATGCACGACAAGCAAGAACACGGCGGAGAAAAAACAGATCTGTCTACCCTCAAAAAAGGTGGACGTTCCAAAAAAGAAACTGGAACTGTACGTAAGTACAAATCCGGTGGTTCTGTTACCAATGTGTACGAGGCTAAGAAGTCCTCTGGTGACAAGGACAACATCCGCAAAACCAAAGACATCAAACCAGCCAAAGCAGCTGCTCCATCTAAAGCAGCTGTAAAAAGCAAAGATGTTGGTGCCAAAACTGTTGGTGCCTCTGGCCACAAAGATTCCCATATTAAGAGCAAAGAGTCTGGCAAAAAAGCTGCCGCCCCATCTGGCGCTAAAGGTCCAGATAAGTTCAAAAAAGGTGGTAAGGTAAAAAAGATGGCTGATGGCGGCTATTTAACTCCAGCTCAAGAGCGTACCCTTAAAGCGGTAAAAACTGGAAATTATAGAAGCTCAGACGACGATAATATGAATTATGCGCAACCCGCACCAAGTTCATCCGGTGTTAAACTACCTTCGCTTGGCCCAGCAAATAATTTTCCGAGTAAAGAAGCATATGAAAAAGCCGGATCTCCTGCGCCAAAGAAAAAAGGTGGCTTAGCAAAAAAGGCTAACGGGGGTATCATGTCGTCACTAAAGGACAACATTCTTGGTACCCCTGAGCAAAATCGTATTGCCCAAGCCAATATGGATAAGCAAGCAGCAGCTGGCTCTGATTTAGCTAAGTTTTTTGGTGGTCGCCCACAGGCTCCAGTAGATGATTTAGTTTATCGTGTTAAACCAAATCAACCTAAACCTGCTTTAGATGATCTAGTTGACCGTAACCCAAGCATGATGATTGGCCCTAACGGAAAATTAATCCCTAACCCAAACCACAAAGCCACTCCTGCAATGCCGTTAAAGCGTGGTGGAAAGACCCGCTAATGCCATATAAATCTGAAGCTCAAAAAGGCGCCATGGGCGCCGCTGCGGCTGGTAAGTCAACCCTTGGCATCCCTAAGAAGGTTGGCAAGGAGTTTATAAAAGCCGGCCCAGCATCTAAGAATTTACCCAATAAAGTACAAAAAAGAGCCGCTGGCCGAGGACGTTAAATGGCGTATTCCAATACAACAGGCCAAACGACAGTTAATGTTGATCAGCTAATTTCATACGCATTCCGTGATGCTGGTAAGACAGCAGAAGAGATGACGCCTGAATATGTTCAAGCTGCTAAACAAGCGCTGTTCTATAACCTGATGGATTTATCCAACATGGGTGTTAACTTGTGGCTTTTGGAAAACCAATTGTACGGCGCCGTAACAGCACAACAACAATTAGTTCTCCCAAAGACTACGATTGATGTTCGTGAGGCTAACTGGGTATACATTATCAATTCGGCAGCATCTGGTTATTTACCAGCTGATAATGCACAAGCTGCCAATGCGTTTGATTTAAACCTTGATACAACAGCTACATCAACCTCCGGTGAAAACTGGTTAGGTTTGTCTTATTCACAAGGCCAACCAGTATTTTATGTTGGTTGGAATAGTAACGGCAATCAAACCTACAACTTAGCCTATGAAGTCAGTAACGATGGTATCACTTGGACAACTGTACAGCAGTTCCCAACAACAACACTATCCGATCGTGAGTGGGTTTACTTTAACATTGCAACAACACCGAACCATGTGTACTATCGTCTTCGTGAGACCGTTGCCACAACATTCTCGGTTCGCCAAATTGTTTTCTCCACATCTCAGCAGGTAATTCCTTTAGCACGTTTAAATCGTGATGATTACTGGAACCTACCAAACAAACAGTTTCCGTCAGTTCGTTCATTACAATATTGGTTTGATCGTACAATTGAGCCTTCAATGTATTTGTGGCCGGTTCCAAACAATGATTTCCAGATGTTCCAACTTGTTGTTGAAAAACAAATGGAAGATGTGGGTTCATTGACCAACCAAATTTATGTACCAGACCGTTGGCTACCTTCAGTTCAGGCTTCATTGTCACATAAACTAGCTATGCAATTACCCGGCGTTGATATGGGTCGTGTGACCTATTTAGAAAATCAAGCTGATAAGTTATTCATGCACGCAAGTGAAGAAGACCGTGATAAGTCTCCAATTTATTTTACCCCAGCGATCGGATATTACACTAGATGAGCACTGCTTTATACTGGATCCATCATAAAGATCATACTGATATGTTTAATCAGGGATATATTGGTGTTTCTAAAAATGTAAAAGCACGTTGGTTTAGGCATAGTCGTTATTCTGATAATCAACATCTTAAAGCTGCAATTAAAAAATATGGTTGGGATAATCTTATTAAGCAAGTTGTTTTAATTGGCGAAGAAAAATATTGTTACGATTTAGAAACAAAAATTAGACCAACTAAACAAATTGGATGGAATATTGCTGAAGGCGGCGCAAAACCACCTTTGTCTCAGTACCGTGGTAATAACTATGTTAGTCCTTTAAAGGGTGTATCACGATTAACTCCTTGGATGTTTGAAAGAAAAGTATCTGATAAAGAGAAAAAATTAGCATCAGAACGCCGCAAAGTAAAAGTTAAATTTAAAGATGTAATTTATAATAGTTTCGAGGATTTAGCTAAACATTTGGGCATTAAATATTCAACACTAACAAATAGAATTTATAGAAATGCAGCTAAATACGGCTATGAGGTATTAAAATGAGCGTTGTAATGACCTACGACAGCCTTGTGCTGAACGTGCAACAATTCATGGAGCGTAATGATCCAGACTTCATTGCGCAGATTCCAAACTTAATTGCTTTGGCAGAATCAAATATTGCTGCTGAGCTCAAGACTTTCTTGCAGTTAACGGTTGTGGAGACTACACTGGCAACAAATCAGGTAGTGCTTGCCAAACCAGCAAGATGGCGTAAGACGGTATCGATGAAGGTTAATGGTCAACCAATGCTCATCCGCAGCCAAGATTATGTAGCACAATACCAGTCTGAGTCTGCTAATGGTAAGCCTTTGTACTATGCTGATTATGACTATACTAACTGTGCGTTTGCGCCAAAGCCTGACGCAACCTATCCTGTAGAAATTATTTACTACAGTGAAATCCAACCATTGGATGCACAAAACCAACAAAATTTATTTACTGCAATTGCCCCACAAGCAATGTTGTACGGCACTTTAGTACAAGCTCAAGGCTACTTAAAAGCATTGGACAAGTTGCAAATGTGGAAAGGTTATTACACTGATGCAATTGCAGCATTGAAAAAAGAAGACAACGCACGTCGTGTCGATCGCAACACAACGGTTCAGGAACCTTAATATGTCCACATTTACATCTCCGTTTACCGGCACCGTTGTTACCCCAACGGACGTATCGTACTATGCCCTATCATTTAGCTCCAACACTCAGCTCTATTGGCCCACTGTTGTTAATCCTACACAAGTACCTGCTGCTCGTATTATGGATTGCGTTGCTAGTGCTAACGGCCTATCTATTCTCCTTCCTGATGCAACTCAAGGCGCTGTTGGTTCCGATATTCTCTTTCGTAACCTCGGCGCATTCCCATTTGTTATTAAAGACGCTGCGGGTAACGAATCAATTACAGTTGCCGTCGGTAAGGCTGAGTATTTATATCTTACCAACAATAATTCTGTTGGTGGTGCTTGGGGCAGCGTAGCTTTTGGTGTTGGCACATCATATGCTGATGCTGCAACACTTCAAGGTGCGGGCCTAACAACCGTTAACGGTCAGTTAGCCACTACTCAAAACCCAGTTGACTTTTCATCATCCAACCCAGTAATTAATGATGCCAGCCGTGCCGCCACTTTTGTGTGGACTAGCGGCGCTGGAACAATGACATTACCATCGGTAACAGGTTTGACAAGTGGTTGGTATATTGGTTTTAGAAACAGTGGTACTGGCACGTTAATTATTAACCCAACTTCACCTGATTTGCTCAATGGCCAAACAACCATTAACACGAATCCGGGCGACTCTGGTTTTATTTTTTATGATAATAACTCTGCTGGTTATATTACCGTTGGTTTAACAGCTCCATCAAACGTATCATTTACAGCGTCAACTTATGACGTAGATGCTATTGTTGGTAATACATTTAGCTTGGTGTCTTATGCACCGATTATTCAAACATATATTGCTCAGTCTGGTACCCGTACACAGACTCTAGCAGTAACATTGCCGGCTATTACCCAGATTTATGTTTTGGTTAATAATACTAACCAAACTGGTTATAATATTACATTCCAAAATCAAGGTAGCTCACAACCACCTTTAGTATTGGCTGCCGGTGCTGTTGCAACAGTATTAAGTGACGGTATAAATTTATACCCGTTGACAACCTCTTCTAGCGGCATTTTCTACGCTGTTAACGGCACTGCTGCACTACCATCATTTTCATTTAATAATGATACCCACACCGGTATGTATTTAGATGGTACTAGCGTTTTAGGTTTGGCAGCTAATTCTACCGAAATGATTCGCATTGATAATACCAACACAATGCAACCATTGGTAACCGTAAACGCAACAATTAACGCTCAATTGATTCCGGGTGGGACGTTCTAAATGCCAGCTGATAACCAGCAACAAGACTCGTCACAATATACCTCGATTTATAGCCTGTCCATTCCGGCAGGTGTTAAACGAGATGGAACCATCTTTCAAAATGATCAGTTTACAGATGGTGTATGGTGTCGTTTTCAACGTTTAGAAGCTAAAAAAATTGGTGGTTACAGGACTATTTTTACAAGTCTTAATGGTATCTACCGTGGAATGGTTGCTCAGCCTTATAATGGTGTCAACTATATTTTTGCTGGTACCTCTCAAAGCCTAGATATATTTACCACCGGTTTAACATTTGCTATTGGTAGTGGCCCCTTCTCAGCAAACATTTTACCGGGCCAAGCTCAGGTGCCCATCTACGCTTCTGGTTCTAATTACATTGATGTATTAGGTGACCAGTCTACTAATATTCCTACTGGCACTAAATTTATTTTTAGCCAAACTTTTGGCGCAACAGTTTATACAGTATCAACCTCAGTTTATAGCGCAACACCAACTCCAGCTAGAACACGGCTAACTTTTACAGGAACTATTCCGGGCAGCCCAACCGGCGCTTGGATTGCAAATTCTGCTGTATTTACACCAGACCCAGTAGCTGGGCCGTATCGTATTACTTGGCAATTTGATATTTCATTTAACCCGATTCAAAGTGGTTTATATGTTTTAGCCCATCCGGGTTACAATTTAGAGAATATTGATAACGGTGTTCCATCACAGGTACTAGTTGGTTTAATTACACCAACATCTGGCAACACTTGGACATTTAACGGACTAGCAGATACTGGAGGTCAAAATCCAACATATAAACCTATTTCTGTTGACGGTGGTGTTTGTGTGTTGCATCCGTTTGTCTTTGTATATGGCTCAAACGGGTTTATTGCCAATAACAACGTTGATTTAACAGCCGGTACTTATAGCACCCGTAATTTTTATGATTGGAATGGCCCATTTGCCAACCAGTTAAATATGTCGTCTTCCAAGATTGTGAAGGGCATACCAATGCGTGGTGGTACTAACTCACCAGCGGGATTGTTTTGGGCAACTGACAGCTTGATTCGTGTGACATTTAACTCCCAGTCAACCACTGGTATTTATTGGAACTACGATATTATTTCTAACCAAATCTCTATTATGTCGTCTAACTCTATTGTAGAAATGGATGGCATATATTTCTGGATGGGTGTTGACCGATTCTATTTATACGGTGGTACGGTTAAAGTATTACCCAACGATAAGAACGTAAACTGGTTGTTTGACAACCTAAACTATGAGCAGCGTCAAAAAGTTTGGGCAACTAAGATCCCACGTTATAACGAGATTTGGTTTTTTTATCCCCGTGGCACCGATGTAGAGTGCACCGACGCTATTATCTATAACGTAAAAGATGATCTTTGGTACGATGCTGGTTCCGCAGTCGGATCACAGCGTTCATGTGGCTATACCACTGAATTGTTTCCAACTCCTATTTGGGCTGATTGGAACTATGCACCATTTTACAGCACACCGTCTGTAGTCATCAATCATCCAGCTAGTTTGCCAGCGCCAACTACTAGTCAAATTTATATTAATGGTGACGTAACTCAAGAGTTTAGCCCCGGCGATTCATTATCATTTTCAACTGGCAATACGTTTGGTGAGACATATTTAATTACAGCTTCTCAGCATATTTATAACACCACAATTGGTACTCCGGGCGTAACTAAAATTACTTGTTCTAAACCTTTTGCGGTATCACCAATCGCTGGCACTTTAGTTTATTATGTTACTGGTGGGTTTAATATTTGGCAACATGAGTTTGGACAAAACCAAGTTGGATTAGATGGTGAAGTAGCTGTTTATTCTAGTATTACAACCAGTGATATTAGCTGGCTAACTGGTAGTCCAAGCCAAGACGGTAAAGTTGGTATTAACCGCCGTATGCACTTACGCCGTGTTGAGCCTAACTTCTTACAAACCGGCAATATGTCCATGACCATTTTAGGTCGTAAGTTTGCTGGCGGCCAAATGGAAGAAAACTCTGGGCCATATTATTTTGACCAAAACACTGGTAAAATTGACCTGCGTGTAGAACACCGTTTAATTCGTCTTTTGTTCGAATCTAACGAAATCAACGGCAATTATGAGATGGGTCGTAATTTGATCACCGCCGAACTGGGAGACGAGCGTCCATGACGGCTCACCAGACTCAGGCGTTTTTCCCGTTTGTTCCGGATTATTCTACTTGGGACGAATGGAATGGCAATCTGGTCATTTATTATGGTAGAGAGCCTATAATGGTGGATAAAGAAGAAAATTGGCGTAGTGTGGCCGATGAGGTTAGTTCTTTAGCCACTTTTTCCGCATATCCTGTTCCAGCTCATGATGAATTTAAGACTTGGCAGGACTGGGCAAGGGAATTTACAACCATCATAAATGGCCCAAGTCGTTGATTTAGGGCAAAAGAATAACCAATTCTGTATATTTAGATACAGGTAGATAAAAGCGAAACAAGCAAAATGCACCCAGTTGAGATCATAACCAAAGACTTGCAAAGACGTGGTAAAGACCACAACAAGTACTTGCACAAAATTGAGGCCCTGCTCAAAGACGGCAAGGGCTTTTTGCTGCATGAAAATCAGTCTGTTTTGCTTGGTGTGTATTTAGACAATCACGACGTAGAATTACATCTTCTTTCCCATGACTCGCCACTTCAGTTGGCACACTCATTGGCAACCTTTATTGATAGGATTAGAAAATCCCATGTCCGTGCGGTTTATGGTAAAGCAGATAACGAGCAAGTAGTTCGTTTACTAAAACGATTAGGTGTTGAAGTAGAAGATTCTGATCGTCCCGGATATAACTGGAAAGCCACAGTATGAGATACAAAACAAGTCATTCCATATTTGGCTCGTTGCCAGAAAGAGCTTTCCAAAAGAAGTTAGGCTCAAATGCCCCTCGCACTTTAGAAGGTGGTGGTGGTGGTGGTGGTTGCTTCTTTTGTTGTGTTGGCAGCACAGTTAGTTGTTGGATTTGCCAAGGCGCTCAAGCTGTTGGTTGTGTTGGCGCCCAATTTTGCCAAGCCGTTACCCAGCCCGTACAACAGGCTGTTTGCCAAGGTGCTCAAGCTATTGGTTGCGTTGGTCAACAATTTTGTAACTATGTGGCTCAGCCAGTTGAACAATATGTTTGCAACAGGGTTCAACAATTTGTTTGTTGCCCAGCTGCAGGCATTGCCCGTATTGGCGCATCCTTTTTAACAGACGGCGCCAGTTGCGCATTGTGTGCGGCTTACTGTATTGCCTGCGAAGCATCTTGCTTTGCTTGCATGGGTTGTATTGGATGTCAATATTGCAATCCATTATGTGGTTGCTATAGCTGTGGACCTTGTGATTGCTATAGTTGCTGCCAACCATATAGTAGCCCGTGCTGCAATCCATGTGATCCATGCAATCCATGTGATCCATGCAATCCATGTGATCCATGCAATCCTAACTTTAAAATTCCAAAGATTGGTAAAGGTCGTGGAACTCGCACAGGCACCGGCGGAACAAAACGCACTGGTTCTGGCGCAAGCACAAGTATTGGAGGAACAAAAAATCCATTAGGATCTTTGGCAGGTAGAGCTGGTAAAGCAATCGCTGGTAAGTTAGGTATGTCAAACCCATTATGCGCACTTGGATGCGGTTCTAAAGCAACACCATCACCCGCACCAGCAGCATTATGTATGACTGGCGGTACTGTTCACGGCCAACAAGTTAAGTTAACTTGCGCTCCAACGTTTAATGAAACTGCATCGCCGTTAGCTATGTCTCCGATGATGGGTATGCAACAGTGCACATTGGACATGAAAAAAGGCGGAACAGTTTCTTTAGTTTGTGAGCCAACATTTACCCCAACGGAATCACCGTTAATTACTACACCGTACCAACAACAATCTCCAGTTAGCTGTGGTTTACAAGGATATGAGGGTGGTGGTTCTGTAGACTTACAACCACAATTTGTTCAAGGCAATCCACAACGAACAGCAAGTTTTGCATCACAAATCGCCCACCCGTATATCGCCCATGGTGGCCCACAACCAATGATGCAAACTCACAAATATGCAGAAGGCGGCGATGTTCACCAACCAGAATTTTTTAGTGAGGGTGGTTTAAATAATACCTATGTAACTGGTAAGGGTGATGGCACAAGCGATTCGATTCCGGCGATGCTGGCTAACGGCGAGTTTGTTATTCCAGCGGATGTTGTATCTTCTTTGGGTAATGGTTCAAACGACAGCGGCGCTAAAGTATTAGATGAGTTCTTAAAAACTATTCGCCACCACAAACGTGATGCAAAACCAAACAAGTTGCCACCAGATAGTAAGGGACCACTTGGTTATTTACTAGAAGCAAAAAAGAAAGTTAAATAATTATGTCAGCTCTCAGTAACTTAACACAAACCTCCGGCACAAAAACAACGACGTTACCGTCTTGGTATTGTACGGCCCAACAAAATATTGTTAGTCAGGCAACTCAAGCGGGCCAAACGGCCCCAGCGTTTTCTCAAACTGTCGGCCAACAAGCAGTTAACGCTTTGCAACAGCCTAACAATGCATTCCAGCAAGCTGGCTCTACATTAGGTTCTATTGCTAGTGGTGCAGCCAATCCTTGGATTACTGGTGCTTGTGGCTCTGTTACACCAAATACAAATACTGCGATGGGTGGTTTGTTTGCTGCTCAGCAAAATGAGTTAAACCAATTGATGCCAAACATTACCGCACCAGCAAATGCCGCTGGCATTGGTTCTGGTAACTTTGGTAGCTTGCGTGGCCAAACTGCTGTCGATGTAGCACGTGGTAATGCGCAAGCTAAGTTGGCAGCAGAACAGATGTGCGCTGCATTAAAGAACCAAACTACTGGTGTTAATGCTGCGCTTGGACAAGGTAACGTTGCTCAGCAATGTATTACCAATGCTGTTAACGTAGGTAAAGAGCAGATGGTTTCGCCATTTAGCAACATTGCCAATATGTCAAATATTATTGCTGGTGTAACTGCTCCTCAGACTGTTAACACAGTTGAAACACCATCAACACTACAGTCATTGGGTGCTACCGGCTCATTAATTTGTGGCGTTGGAAATTCAAGTTTATTGTTCGGTTCTCCGGCTAAAGGCATTAAAGGACAGCCTTGCTACGTTCCACCATCAAAAGGTTTACTTGGAACAGGTGGTGTAGGAAACGCCATTAAAAATTGCAAACCAGCTGGTGGTACAAGTGGTGGTACCGGTGGTGGTGGAAACCTTCCAAATCCTTGCAATCCTAACTGCGCTATTCATTGCCAGTATTGCACACCAACGGGTGGTGGAAACCTTCCTAACCCTTGCAATCCTAACTGTACCATTCCTTGCCAGTATTGCACACCAAATAACCCACTCTGTGGTTGCTATGCTTGCAATAGCTGTTATGGTTGCTATGGTTGCTATGGTTGCTATGGCTGTTATAGTTGCTCGATTGCTTAAGGTAAATTATGGCAAAAATTAAAGGTGGTTTAGCTTATTTTGCGGATGGTGGCTCTACGACACCAGAAGACACAAGCACAGATTCTAAAGATACAGTAGTTCCTGTAAAAGAAAATATTACTATTGGCGGTGCCAAGGTTCCATTACGCACTGCAATTAGTGGTGAAGTATTAAAGAACTTAGAAGATGAAGTTGCTCGTAGAACTACCGGCTTTGGTGGTTTTATGAACCCAATTATGGGTGGATTTGAGCGTGCAATTGCAATGACATCAAAAAATCCCGGTGCAGCTATTGCTGAGGTTGGTGCTAAGCAACGTAATGAGCAACAAGACCTTATCAACATGCGCACCAGTATCGCATCTATCCGTGCGGCGCAAGAGCGTGCCAAGGCTGATGCAGCTAGGTGGACGTCACAGCCGGGAGTTGCTACATCTGGTGGTGTTGGAGGTACAGGCGGCGCTGGTACTGGCGCATATATTGATCCATCACAGCTTGCAGCTGAAGATTTGTTAGAGTACCCGGAAGATAAAATGGCTTCTCGTCAAGACTACCTCCAAAAACAAGCTAACGAAACTGCAAAGTCTAGAGCTAGTGTAGATGCCAAAACACAAAAAGAATATTTTATTGACGGAAAATATCAGTCTTTAACTCCAAATCAGGTTGATGTAAACGGTCGACCAATTTCTCAAGGTGCTCCAGTGGGATCTCCAACTGGGTCTACAGCACCAGCCGCTACAACTAAAACAGTTGTAAACCCCGGATCTCCTTTTGACGTTAATAAGAGCTACGGCACGCCAGAAAAGTTATTGGATAATTTGCGTGTTGCTGAGAGTTCTAATGACCCGTATGCTTTGCATCCAACTACTAAAGCTATGGGTGCATATCAGTTTATGCCCGAGACAGCAGCAATGCTCCATAAAGCTGGTATTAAGTTTAATCCGTTTGATGAAAAAGAATCTCGTGCGGCGGCCGACTACTACATTAGCCAGTTGGCAGCAAAGAACGGTGGTGACTATGCCAAAGCTATGGCTCAGTACGGCGGCTTTGTTACTAAAGATCCTTCAGCTTATGTTGGCAAAGTTCTTAATGGTGTTAACTTAAATGCTGCACCAGCTACAACTGCCAATACTCAAACATCTCCAAATGCTCCTGTGGCAGCTGCGGTTTCAGCTTCATCAAATCCACCACCAGTACAAGAAGCACCACCTCGCTTTTCTAGTAAAGCAGAGCTAGATGCGTACAACAATGCCCAAAAAGTTAAGCAAGAAGAGTTTGCTAAAACTGAGCTCAAGAAACAAACTGAGTACCAAGACGACTTTAAAAAAGCCGAATCAACTTTTAACGAGTTTAATAAGTTATTGGATGCCACAAAAGGCCATAAGGATATTTTTAACTTATCTGGTCAAGGCTTAAAGGGTCCAGCACTAGCTTGGTTCTTGAAAGATAAAGATGCTATTAACAAAGGTGAGACAGAAAACGACGCCATTGCTAAAACAATCTTGGATAACGAAAAACAAGGCCACTTCCGTAACGCTAAAGCTGGTGCTGCAGTTGCTCAGTCTGAATGGGCTAAGAGCCTTATTCAGGGGGCTGGTGGTCGTTTGACTAACGCTGACTTGGCATTAGGTGCGATTGCTAAAGGCGTTGGTCCAGATACAACATACGAAAGCCACATGGAAAATTTGGCTAAGAATATGGAATCTACTAGAACTGCATACTATCGTGCCAAGGCTTGGGATGACTACCATAGGGCTAATCCAAGTGCTACAACTAATGACTTTGAAAAGTCTGATGAGTATTTATACGGCGCCCGTAATAAGGCTCGTCTTGATGTTGGTAAAGCGTTTAAAGATATTGGTGAGGCAAAATACGTAAAAGTAGATCCAACTACCGGCAAACGCTTTATTGTAAAACACGATGGTAAAGGGGCTTTTGTAGAATGAGTGACGAAACCAACTCAACATTTGGGCAAGAAGTTCCGAACTACCACGTAAGTCAAGAAACTGCCCCGGCACAAAGCGAACCACAAGCACCGACGGTTGGACAAGAAACCAGTGGGGACGGATCTTACGTAACTACTAAGAGCGGCGGTGCTGATGAGGCCCAATTTAATCCCGCTGGGTTTGGTGCTGCGGGCGCATTTTCTGGTGCATCAGCAGGAAAAGCCGGAGATATCGGTGAATATCTATTGTGGAAAATGAATAAAGCTCCTACCACCGGTAGCTTACAAAGATATTCTAATTCACAGATCGGCGATTGGCGCACCAATGTGCCACTTCGAGATTTAGAAAAAGAAGTTGGGCTTCAGATTCGTACTCCAAGTGAAGTTCAAGATGCGTCCAAAGTTCTTAAGGGCAGTTATGGTGTTGTGAATGGCCACGCCGTTCCTTTAAATCCACCTGTTTCAAAAATTGATATTAGTAAGTATAAAGAGCCTGTCCCTAAGGCTGTATACAATAAAGTTGGTAGATCTCCAACCGTTTCCGGCGCAGTAATCGGTCATAATTTAGGAAGGGCACTTGCTGAAGATTCTGATGCTGGAGCCGCATTTGATGTGGGAGCTGCAGGGGCAACTGCTGTGGCTCCTTGGCTTCCTAAAAATGTACCTATTCCACTTCCGGGTGGCAAAAAGTTAAACATTCCAGCTCGTGCAATTGCAGAAACTGTTGGTTTACTTCCTGTTGCAAGATCTGCTGTAGAGCAAGTTATCCCACAGAAAAAAGCTGCTGGTGGTTTAATGCATTTAGCAGGTGGCGGGGGAAAGTTCGGGGCTGCCGCTGATATTGCCCGAAAGGCAGCCCATGAGTTTGCAAACCAAAAACCGGGCCGTATGACTGATTGGCTTCAACACCATATAGATAAGTGGATTGTCCCAACACAAGCTGACCGCATGGGTGGCGTTGGTGGTCCTAGTTTTTCAGCAAACTCTTTGGCGTTGCCGGAGTATCATGGAAAAGTTTGGGGATCTGGGAACGAACCCACGGCCAGCACCATTACTAATTTAGCCAAAGATGAGCGCTTTGGTGGTCCTGAGAATCAAATATTTGTGCCATTGTTGGGTCATCAAAATCAACACAAATCTAATCAAATTGTTTTTAACAAATTGATGGATGAGTTTTACAAAGACCCAAAAAGTTTAACTCCTGAATTGCGTGCACAAATTAATGCTTTTATGGAATCTGGTGGCGGTATTGAAAAGAAAACTGGTATGCCGTACTTCACACCGTTTTCTGGTTTTGATGTGGCTGATAAAGACTTAGTTAACTTTTTAGGTCAATCATTTGAGAACCGTGGATTAATTGCGCAACACGCTTTTGGTGGTGAACGTCTTGGTGGTAAAAAAGTTCAGATCATCCCTTACCAGCAAATGTTAGATGAGTTGGCCGATCCAACAGTTAGAGGTGCGCCAACGTTTGCTGTTGGGCCACGTGCGTTTCAGTTGACTGGTGACGTGCACCCAGAGGCTAGGCCAGATCTAAATGCGGCGTTCCCACATTTATTAGAAGGCAAAGACTTAGATGTTACCCATGTGCCTGCGCCAAACAATTTAGTATTCCGTGATTTCCAAAATGAATGGCGGCAAAACAAAGGTAAAACAGAACCTTTAGTTTCTGGAAAATTGCCTGAGCCCGGTTATTATGAAAATACACTTGGTTACAAAGTAAACAAAGATGACGCTGAACGTATCTATCCACGTCAAAAAGTGGATGAGCAATTATTAGATACTATGTACGAAGCTGGTCACAAAGAAGGCGGATCAATTGAGAGCATTGAAAAGCAACTCAAAAAGATCCGCAAACAACTTAAGAAAAATAAGTAATTACTTCCTGTAGCGTTTACTTACCCAGCCCTCAGCTGCGAGAGGAAAATCGGGAGCCCATGATGGTGGTGTGGTCATAATACGGATCACATCATTCATTGCGGACTCCCCGTTTTGTTCTTCTACTAGGAGCAGCACCTCGTCATGGATGGAGTTAATAATCTCATAGCCAGCTCGCTCGAGAGCTATCATAGCAAACGCCAAGAAATCTCTAGCAGTTCCTTGGACAGCGGATTGGAAGATACTACTTCCGATCAGCGGGTTACGAGTCCACTGCCGGGTGTAAGTGTTCTGACTATGGACGACAACACCCATTTTCTGACTACCCCACGGAGTGGTGAGCAGCTCGAGCTCTGGCCTCTGCCAGCAGATCAGGCGGCCTGATGGTAGCTGCATCCACAGTGCACCCTTGGCAACTTTCATCTTTATCTTCCTACCAGCAGCAAAACCCACACCGGGATTCTGAACTGCGTCAATCGCAGCATTCTCGCAGGCAGCCCACAGAGCCTTTACCATTGCATACGAGCTACGGTAATTATCTACAGCACTCTTTGCTTGTGTCTCTGTTAGCTTGACACCCATCCCCTCAGCGTACTTAACAAGGCCCTTAGCGCCTTGGCCAAACATCGCACCGAGGACAGCTGATTTTGATACCTGCCGTTGATCCTTCGTGACTTCATCATAAGGGACTCGGTATAGGCTTTCTGAAGCGAAGACTTTATACTCATCTAAACCCTTTCTGAAGAGTTCGACTTTGTCCGCTTGGTTCGCAAGCCATACGCCGACTCTATTCTCGATGGATGAAAAATCGACGTCCACGAAGGTTTGTCCATCTGGCGCACTAATAGCGGAACGCACCAAGCTGGATAGCTCGTCCATCGTACCAACACCTT
>JGI26470J50227_1000309_pt1 | contig 21432 bp, 33 predicted proteins | sample FreactTroBogLake_FD_50227 | JGI IMG/M metagenome (IMG submission 50227) | reverse complement strand
TACTATCTAACGAAGAAGCTAGGTAGTGAAGATGAGTTCATATTTGAACCGCTTGTAATAGATACTAAAAATAAAGACCTAACCATTAGAATACTAAAACGTGTAATGCTAGAATCAAACTTTATTGCCTTTCCAGGTACTATAGAAATGGATTTATTTGCTAATTCGCATGCTAAGTAGTAATTTTATATTAAATAAACAAAATGACCCTAACATTAACAAATGAACAGCTTTACATTGGTATTATAGTAGTACTTGTAGGTATTCAAATTTATCAACAAATACTAATTTCTAAGTTAGAGAAGGAAACTACTGACATATGGAATCAGATTGGTGTATTAGTAACTACTGTTACAGCTAAGTTATTAACAATGCAAAAAGACATTAACAATAAACAAGATAAACAATGAAAACGTACGTAATAGTAAGATTACAAGTAGATGGTATTCACAACTTCCCTGCAGCTAAAGAGTTGTTTCCAGAAGTTGGATTCCTAGCAGCAGAACATAGACATATGTTTCACTTCGAAGCATCTTGTCCAGTTACACACACAGATAGAGATAAAGAGTTTATCATGTTAAAACGTGACATCACGGATTATCTAAGAGATACTTACTATAACCCTATCACTAGAGCTTATGAATTTGGTTCTAGAAGTTGTGAATTATTAGCAACTGAAATATTAACAAAGTTTAACTGCAACTATGTTGAGGTTTGGGAAGACCTTGAGAATGGAGGTCGTGTTGAAGCCTAAGATAACCCTACTATTCGGAAGAATATGTAGTGGAAAGGGATCTTACTTAAAAGATCAGGGTACTCGTATTGTAGTATCTGATATTGTAAGAGGTATTGTAAGTTCTAGTAATAGAGATGCATTACAAGATAGTATGCATTTGGATAGTAGGATTGCTGAGGGTTTGATTATAACAATTAACAGAGCCTTAGAAGCAGATCCTTATAAACCTGTTATTATAGACGGAATTAGACAGGTTAGTATTGTGGACCAAGTTCTTATAAACTTTCCTAATGCAGAACTTATTTGGTTAGAAGTACCTACTGAAGAAAGAAGAAAGAGATATGAAGCTAGAGGTGATGAAAGAGATATAGAATCTTTTGAAATAGCAGATAATCAACCCATAGAGTTGGAATGTCAGAAGATATTCGGAACTTTTCGAGAAAGGTTGACGATAATAAACAATTTTAATACTGATTATTAGAGTCAAACTGCAAGTTTAGTAGTATTTTTAACTATTTATTATAGTAAAAGCTGCTGCAACAGCTATAACGTATTGGCTCGAGGTTTGATGTGGACATTGCAGTGTCCCTTTAAACTAAGAGCCTTTTTTATTTACCAATATGGCTATTGTATATAAGCACATTAGAAAGGATAGCAACGAAGTTTTCTATATTGGAATAGGTAGTGATCTTATGAGAGCTTATAGTAAAGCAAATAGAAGCAGCTACTGGCATAATATTGTAAAAAAAGTAGGCTATGTAGTAGAGATAATTCAAGAAGGTTTGACATGGGAAAAAGCCTGCCAAGAAGAAATTAAGCTAATAGCTGAGTATGGTAGAGTTGATTTAGGTACTGGATTATTAGTAAATCAAACAAACGGTGGAGAGGGGTTAAACAACCCATCAGCTGAAATCAGACGTAGAATGTCAGAAGCAAAGACAGGCAAGCAGTTTTCAGAACAACATAAGTATAATCTATCAGAGGCCCATAAAGGCATACCACGATCGCTAGAAGCTAGACAAAAACAAGCACAGTCAAATAGAGGAAGTTGTCGATCGGAGGAAACAAAAAAAAAGATGTCAAAAGCGCAAAAGGGCAGATTAATAACGGAACAGCACAGACAAAAAATATCTGAAGCACGCAAGGGTAAAAAAAGAGGATCCTATAAAAAAAAGTTGGATAATTGAACATATTATCCTATATTCATAAAATAAAACAACAATAATAGATAATTATGGAACTATTGAAAAAAAGTAACGGTAATATCGTACGTACCGAAGAAGAAAAAGCTCAGATGATTGAGGAAGGTGCAAAGTACTATGGTCAGTTTTTAACAGCAATGGGTTTTGATTGGGAAGCCGATCCTCACTCAGCCAATACTCCAATGCGTGTATCGAAAGCTTGGGTGACTGATTTAATTAAAGGTTCGATCAATCCTGCCCCAATAATTACAGCGTTTCCTAATGACGAAGGTTTTACAGGACTTGTTTGTCAGACTCGCATTCCTGTGATTAGTATGTGCGCTCATCACAATTTACAATTTGTTGGTTTGTGCCACGTAGCATACATTCCCGGTAAAGAAAAAACTGATATGGTTATTGGTTTAAGTAAACTAAATCGTATTGTAGATTTTTATTCTCGCAGACCTAATATTCAGGAATCTTTAACTAAGCAAATCCATGATGAAATTGATAAATTATGTGTTGGTAATCGTGGAGTGGCTGTGATTGTTGAATCACAACATAATTGTGTGCGATGCAGACAACTAAATCACGAAAGTGTGATGAAAACCTCACAGCTATCTGGATACTTCCACACAAATGAAGTAGGTAGTAGAGTAGAGCTATTTAGCTTAATTGAAAATTCTCGATTGTAATCGAAAGGTTTTATACCTCTACAACTATTTATTATAAACAAACTAAAGTAGAGGTATGAAGCATTTTTTAAAACAAGGAGATATCTATCACAATTGGACAGTTATTGAAGCACATAATCCAAATCCACAAAGTAGTTTAGTACAATGTTCGTGTGGAGAGCAGAGAACAATGCGAAATTGGAATTTAATAGAAGGATCACCTAGCAAGTGTAAAAAATGTTATCAACTAGATAGAATTAAAGCTGCTCTCATTCCTATAGGAACACGGTATGGAGACTGGACTATCGTAAGTGATAGATACGAGAAAAAAAATAGTAAAACTGGGGGGTTAAAACAGGAAGTAGTATGTAAGTGCGGATACACTAGGTTTTTAGAACTGTATCAGTTAAAGATAGGTAAGACTGTTAAGTGTTTGATGTGCGCATCAAGAGATCGCTTACAAGTATATAGAGACTTAATACCTATTCGCTATGTTAAACGGATAGAGTATGAAGCTACCAATAGAGGACTTTTGTACGATCTAACCTTGGATTACTTATACAACCTATACAATGAACAAGAAGGTACCTGTGCTTTATCAGGAATGATTCTTAGCATGCCATTAGTTAATATTTCTAGGTATGAAAAGGGTAAAAAATTTAGCAACTCTAAACACTTCACCGCTTCTTTAGATCGTATTGATTCAAAACAGGGTTATATCGAAGGTAATGTACAATGGGTGCATAAACTTGTTAATAGGATGAAAATGGATTTGGATGAAGCTGAATTTTTTAGTATTGTTAAACAAATATACGAATACAAACAGTTATGACACCAAAAGAAAAAGCAAAAGAATTAGTTGATAAGTTTAAATTAAAACATAAATTTTTTACTAATTCGTTTATAAAAACTACTGCTAAACAATGTGCATTAATAGCAGTAGATGAAATATTAAAACTTCGCACAGCAATATCCTATTGGCAAGAAGTTAAACAAGAAATAGAAAAATTATAACATGAAAAAAGTTAAGTACGGATACATAGCACCCATACAGTATCAGCATCTTATTCCAGAGGGTGCTGATTTTCATCTTATCTTAGCTCACCTCTTAGATAACGAAGAGTATGTAAACTTTTACAAGGAGAAGATTAAAAGAGGTGATACGGTTATCTTAGATAACAGTGCTTTTGAATTTAAAAGAGCGTTATCTGCAGAAGAAATCTTTAGGTTTATCGATGATAGTGGTATTGAACCTACTTACGTAGTAGCTCCTGACTATCCTTTTGAACATTGGGAAGTTACTTTAGAATCTACTTTAGATTTTATTGAGAGAGTTAGGGGTGAAAAGGATTATAAAATAATGGCTGTACCTCAAAGTGAGAAAGGTGATGTAGATGGTTGGATACAGTGTTATAGGTACATGGCAGCTAATCCTGACATTTCAGTAATCGGTATGTCTATCTTAGGTATTCCTAATGCATTTTGTAAAATGACAGGTACAGAAGACATTTCATTTAATCGTATATTTGCTACTCAATATTTATTGAAGTATGATGTTGTTAATCAATTCAAGTGGCATCATTATTTAGGATTAGGTGGAGGACCTAGAGAGATCTTAGCACAACGTGCTTTAGGAGTAATGGATAGTTGTGATAGTTCATCACCCTTCTGGCATGGTTATTTAGATACTACGTTTGATAATAGTATTTGGGGATTGAAGAACGGTAAGTCAAAGATCGAAGTAGACTTTAACGCACCTTACATGGAAAGTAGTGTAAAGACAATCCTGAAGAATATTAATTACATGGAAAATATAATTTTAAAATGAGATCACAAGGATTAGGAGACACGATAGCAAAGATCACTCATTTCTTTGGAGTAGATAAATTAGCAAAAAAAGTTGCTAATCTATTTGGAAAGGAGGATTGTGGGTGTGAGAGGAGAAAAGATAAATTAAATAAAGTAATACCATACAAAAATGTTAAACGCACACGAGATAATTGAGAAGGGTTTATTAAAACTAGACCACACAAAAGGTAAAGCGGCTCAGATAGGTTATGATCTATCTTTGAAGGAAGTTAATAAGATCGGTATTCCTACTAATACAGCAGGTACGATTGGTAAAGTATTAAAGGATAAAACTGAACTTACTACTTATACACCTCAACCATTACTTAGCTTAGACGGAAGTAGAGGTTGGTTACTATACCCAGGAGTATATGATATTACTTTCCATGAAGGTTGTAAAATACCAGATAACTATGTAGGTTTAATTAGACAGAGATCTTCAATGTTGAGAAATGGTACAGTGTTACATTCTTCAGTATTTGATCCAGGATTTGTAACTGACTTTATGGGTACTGTAATGGTAGTAAATGAAACTATCTTTATTGAAGCAGGAGCTAGAGTAGCTCAAATATACTTTCATGAATGTACACCAGTACACAGTGACAATTTGTATAACGGCCAATGGCAGAATGATAAACAAAGAAGTCTATAATGAAATTAGATAAGTACAATGAACTAAAACTTAAACTAGAAGTATTTAAGTTTGAAAGAAACTACATCACCCTTAACAGGGTGTTGTACTACTTTTCATTCTTAGGAAATATCTTTCTAATTTATTTTGGTTACTTTTTTGTAAAGTCGGTTACTAGTAGCATCCCACCTTTATTTCCCTATCAAGATGTATTCTTTACAGTATTTATAGGATTATTTTTAACTGGTTACGAATTAACAAAGAGGTTTGCTTTGGAACAAATGTTTTTAGGCTTATGTCAAATAAGAAAACTAACTATAGCATTGTTGGGAGGATTAGTGGCTTGCTTACTATTAGTAGCTGGTTCTTTTTACTTATCTATCAAAGGAGCACATAGGTTAGTAGATAATACAGAAACGATACAACTAACTATTGACTCCTTAACAACAAAAAGAGTAGATTCGATAACAAAATACTACGACAAAGAAATTACATACTACCGCTCTCAATCTGGAAGCAAAAAAGCTGATAGGATCTACAAAGATTCGATTGTTAATGCCTTACAGCAAACAAAAGATGCTAAAATCCAACAGCTTGAAATTAAAACACAAACCAAAGCAAACACCTCTTTGGATAAGAATGTGGAAAACTCAACTGCATTCCTTTTCATANCTATATTTTTAGAATTTATAATTCTACTAGGAGTTGGCTTTAATGCTTATTATACGATAGGTTCATTTAACGAGACANCCAGGTTACTACAAACTCCTAAGTTTAGACAGTTGGATCTTAACTTAAAATTACTTAAGTTATATTATCAGAACGGTAAAAGGGTTATAGGCGATCCTACTATATCCTTCAACAAATTTAAATCACTAGCAGAAACTCAAAAAATAAATTGCACACAAAGAGATTTAAAATCATTTGTTAGTTTATGTCAAGAGTTAGATATTGTGAAGGATTACAAGGGTAAAAATAAAGAGTTTATGGTTTCATACGAACAAGCAAAAGAAACAATAGAAAATCAAGATATAATATAATGAGTCAGGAAAAAGTTTACGTAACGGTTAATAGCATAGAAACTTTTAAAGAACTTATTAAACATATTAGAAACAATGAACTTGTAGCTTATGATACAGAAACTGATAGTCTGAATCCTCGTAAGGGTTCGATTATTGGCTTTTCTGTTTCTGGTGAGGTTGGTAAGGGTTTCTATATGCCTACGATGGTATGGAAAAATGACAGACTACAAGAAGTTTCTATAGGCAACGTTAATGCACATAAGTTAGCTAAACTTGCTATCGGAGAATTGTTAGAAAAGAAACTAATAATGCACAACGCTTCGTTTGACGTTCGATTTACTAAACACTTCTATGGTATTGATCTACTACCTCACGTATATGCAGATACAGGTTTACTTGTACATACAGTAAGAGAAGAAGGTGCATTTGGATATGGTAATCCTTTTGGGTTAAAATCTATTGCTAAGATGTTGAAGAAGGAGTATGGGTTAGATTTTGATGGTGAAGCAAATGAAGAACAAATAGCTTTAAAAGAAAGTATTAAACTTAATGGTGGATCTACTACAAAAGAAAGTTATGAAATCTTCAAAGCAGATTTGGAATTACTTTCTAATTATGCTGCTGCGGATACTGATTTGACCTTAAGAGTTTATACCTTCTTCCTAGATAAGTTAAAAGAAGAGAACTTAGAAAAGTTTTTCTTTGAAGATGAAGTAATGCCTGTGTATAGAGAAGTTACAGTACCAATGGAAGACCATGGTATTAGACTTAACATAAAACTACTTGAAGAAACTAAAGAAAGAATTACAAAAGAGTTGGCTGAACAAGCTAATCTAGTTGTGAGAGAATTATTAACAACACCTAAGGTAAGAGATTGGATCAAGGCAAAGGCTATTGAAACCTACCCACCTAAGAACAAAGGAATATTCGCTCAGAGGTTATTAGAGAGAATGAAAATTGACTTACCTAGATCTCCTACAACAGGAAAGTTTACTATCAACAAATCTGCTGTATCAGCATTACCGGAGTCAGCAGTTAAGGATTACTTGATAACTGGTGATCAAAGTTATTTAACAGAAGATGATATAACAGGAATTAGTCTTTCTTTATGGAGAGATGACAATGACGGACAAGCCTTTAATATACAATCTAAAGATCAGCTAGGTAAAATAGCATTCGATGTACTAGGTGTTGAGTCTCTTTCATTAACTCCTTCAGGTAAACCTCAATTTGATGAAGAGTTGATTCAATCCATTAGTAGTGAATTTAATTGGGCTAAGCACTTGCGTATCTACAATAAACTAACTAAGATTAAAACTTCCTACATTGATCGTTTTCTAGATGCAGCAGACGATGAAAAGTTTTATCCCTACTTCAAACAAAATGGAACTGTATCAGGTAGGTATGGATCAGATATGCAACAGTTACCTAAACCATTAGAACCAGGACAGGATGATGAGATTGTGATGGACTATACTAATGTGGTAAGAGCTTTCTTTATTTGTGATGAAGGAACTAAGTTAATCGATACGGATTATGCTTCACTAGAACCTAGAGTGTTTTCAACTGTAGCAGGTGATCAGGGTTTGAAAGATATCTTTAATAACGACCTAGATTTCTATTCACACATTGCTATTAAAACTGAAAAGCTAGAAGGTGTGAGTGCACATACAAAAGCACCTAACTTCCTTAAGAAAGTAGATCCTGTTAAAAGACAAACAGCCAAGTCTTATTCCTTAGGCGTACCTTACGGTATGTCAGGCTATGCTTTGGCAATGACTTTGGGAGTAGATAGAAAAGAAGGTGAAAGACTTGTTAACGGTTATTTAGATGGATTTCCTCAATTAAAAGAGTGGATAGAAGAGTCTCGTCAATTTGTGAAAGATAACGGTTATATTAAAAATAAGGTAGGAAGAATTAGACATCTACCCATTGCTCAGTTTATATTTACTAGGCACGGAGATAAGTTGCTTACTGATTGGAAGTATAGAAAGCAAAAAGAACAGGAGTATGGACTTGAGATAGTAACAAAAGCCTACAAGGATTATAAGAATGCTCTAAACAACTGTTTAAACTATCAAATTCAGAGTTATTCAGCAAGTATTGTGAATAGGGCTGCTTTACAAATTAACCGTAGATTTAAGCAGGAAAACATCGTAGGACAGGTGATTGCTCAAATACATGATCAGTTGATCTGTCAAGTAAGAGAAGAAGATGCCGAAAGAGCTTGTGCTATTGTACAAGATTGTATGGAGAATACAACTAAGCTAGACGGTGTTGAGTTAGTAGCAATTCCAGAAATCACAATTAATTTTCGTGATGGGCATTAGTTTTTCGAAAAAAGTAATATATTTATCATAAATAAGGTACTTTGGTAGGCCTTAGTTACGAAAACAATTATTAAACCGTTCACCGTAAGGGAACACAAACTTAAACAAAATGACATTTAGACCATTTGAGCTAGATCCATTCGACCTATTATGGCGAGATCTTTTTGACGCGCAGTCACATTTCTCTGCAATTACGCAGAAAGTAACACACCCAGTAGATATTTTTGAAACAGAAGACGGCATTCGATTCGAAGTTGCTGCAGTAGGCATTCACGAGGATGATATTAGCGTTCTTGTTGAAGACGATCAGTTGCGTATTACATACGAGAGGCCAAACTACGCAAACCAAGCAACCCCAATTTACAAAGGTATTAAAAGATCATCCTTTAACATTACTTGGAAAATCTCAAGTAAGTTTGATCTAAGTAAGCTAGAAGCATCTTTAGATAAAGGATTGCTTAGCATAAGTATTCCAGTTGCAGAAGGTAAAGCTGTAAAACAAATACAAATTAGCACACCCAAAGCTTTAAAAGCTAAATAAATTAAAGGGCCTACCAAATACCAGTTATGATCCTCAATAGACAAGATTTCCTAAATTTTCAAGACAGACTCTTTTTAATAAAGAAAATTATTAAAGAAGAAGACAGACCTATNATCGATGCATGGAAGGAGCATTTAAATGCAGACACCGTGTTAAAAAAAGATGGTAAACTTTATTTTTTAGAAAATGTGCCTGATCTGGAAATTATTTCTTAAGTTAAAATAAAAAACCTTTATGAGTAAACTCGCACCATTAAACGGCTATATAATTTTAAAGCCGATTGAAGAAGAAGAAACAACGTATGGCAATATTGTCATTCCTGATTTAGGAAAAGAAAGACCTGAGTTAGGAGAAGTAGTAGCTACATCAGGAACCTATAACTTTAATTCTGATACAGTAGTTGATTCAAAACTCTACGTAGGAGATAAGGTATTAATTCCTAAGATGGGATCTGTAAGAATTACAGTAGACAGTGAAGAATATTTCATTTGTAAAGAACAAGACATTTATTCAAAAATAATAGATTAATATGGCAACACAGACAGTTTTCGGAACAGAGTTAAAAAATAAGTTATTAGCAGGTATTCAAAAGTTAAACCATTCTGTAAGTTCTACATTAGGACCAGGTGGTAGAACAGTTTTGATTAAAGACCAATCAGGTGAAGTTAAAGTAACCAAAGATGGTGTAACAGTAGCTAAATCATTTCACGAACTTGAAGATCAAGTAGAAGATTTAGGTGCACAGTTAGTTAAGCAAGTATCTATTAAATCTGCAAATGAAGCAGGTGATGGTACTACAACATCAACTATCCTTGCTGCTGCTATGGTTGAAGAAGGATTGAGGTTAATCAATCAAGGAGCTAATCCAGTAGAAGTAAAAAAAGGTATTGATAAGTATATTGCAGATGTGGTTACTGAATTGAAAAAAATATCTAAGGATATTACAACTCAAGATCAAATAGCACAGGTAGCTACCATATCAGCTAATGGTGATGTGGAAGTAGGTAATTTAATTTCTACAGCTATTGAAAAAGTAGGTAGAGAAGGTATTGTAACAATCGAAGAATCTAAGACTGGTGAAACTAGTTTAGAGATTGTAGAAGGTATGCAGTTTGATAGAGGTTACAAGTCTCCTTACTTTGTTACCAACAATGCTTCAATGAATGCTGTATTAAGTGATCCTTACATCTTAATTTACGATGGTCGTATTACAAAAGCAGGAGAGTTGTTAAACGCTTTAAGCAAAGTAAATTCTGATAACAAACCTTTATTAATTGTTGCAGAAGATGTTGAAGATGAAGCATTAGCGACTTTGATTGTTAATAAGATGAGAGGCATCGTTCAAGTAGCTGCAGTTAAAGCTCCTGACTTTGGAGAACGTAGAACTTTGATCTTAGAAGACTTAGCTATCTTAACAGGTGGTACAGTTATATCAAAAGAGAAAGGTCACAAGTTAGATAAACTATCTCCAGTACAACTTGTAGATATGTTTGGTAGAGCTAGAACAATAACAGTTGCCAAAGAAACAACTACGATAGTAGATGGTCAAGGTACGGTTGAAGCTATCACAGCAAGAGCTCAAGAGATTAAAGATCAAATTGAGAAAGCTAATTCATTCTTTGAAAAAGAAAAGCTACAAGAAAGGTTAGGTAAGTTAGTAGGTGGTGTAGCAATTATTTCAGTGGGTGGTAATTCAGATATTGAAATTAAAGAAAGAAAAGATAGAGTTGAAGATGCTTTGTTTGCTACTAAAGCAGCATTAGTAGAAGGTGTTGTACCAGGTGGTGGTATTGCTTTGATTGAAGCTGTAAATGGTTTGTCATTTAGACAGGATGAGCAAACAGTAAATGACTTTATTGCTTTTGATATTGTAAGAAGAGTTTGTTTTAAACCTTTCAAAACAATATTAAATAATTGNGGTATTGANGATCATTATGTAATTCTAAGATCTATTGAAGATGCAAGGTCTCAACACTTNGCAACTTCTGGTGAAGATGTATTGTTTACTTACAACGCTAAAAATTCAAGTGTAGTAGTTGCTGCTGAGACAGGTCTATTAGATCCAACTAAAGTAACTCGTACTGCATTAGAAAACGCAGCATCTGTTGCAGGTACAATCTTAACTACCGAATCAGTTATCTTTGAAAAGAAAGATAAGAAAGATAAGCAAGAAGATCCAATGCAAGGTATGTATTAATAATGATTGGCTATAATTTAAGAACTCCTCCTAACCAGAGGAGTTTTTTCTTTTTCTACCATATTTATATAGAAATAAATAGTATGAAAAAGATTGCGTTGTTATTAAGTGCGTTATTAATCGTAGGTTTTGTTTTCTCTCAAGACACTATTCGCTTGAAGCATGTAAACTATACTACAGTATATAGTAAATCACTACACTATCCTATTTTAGTAGAGTGGTGGGAAACAAAAGCAAAGGACGGTTGTGCAACTCCACTACCAAGAAAAGACCAATTTGCTCCAGATCCTTCACTAAAGGATGAAACTAATATTCAAAAAGATTACGATCTAGCTAATAAAACTCACAAAGAGAAAGGTCTGAAGGGATTTGATAGAGGACACATGAGTCCTGCAGCAAGTAACGAATGTACTGGCGCTCAGGTATTAACTGAATGCTTTTACTTTTCAAATATGGCTCCCCAATATCATTCTTTAAATGCAGGTGATTGGAAATCATTAGAAACACTGACTCGCAGTATAGCAATACAAAACGATTCAGTTCATGTATGGGCTGGTTCAGTTGGTGCTGCAGAAAAGTTTGGAACAACTACAGTACCTACACAATGCTGGAAAGTAATTTACATAGTTAAAAGCAAAGAATGGCAAGCATATATCTTTGATAACACATCAGATAAACCAACAGGATTACATTCACACCAAGTAACAGTTGCAGACATCCAAAAATTAACAGGATTTAGATTCAATTAAAAACTAACTACATATGAACAAGCAACTTACCATAGTTATCCCTTGCAAGAATGAGGGACGTGGTATTGTTGAAGTTCTAAAGTTAATATGGGAACAGAAGCTGGACTGTCCTATTATTGTAGCTGATTCATCAGACGATGAAGCATCAAAGTTACTCCTCAGGAAATACGCATCTAAGACGGTAAAAATTGTAAGTGGCGGCTTACCTGCTGTAGCTCGTAACAACGGTGCTAAATTAGTAAATACTCCATACGTTCTTTTTCTTGATGCAGACATATACCTCGAGGATTCAACTACGCTAGTACATGCTTTAAAAACCATGATAGGTGGTGACTACGATTTAATTACTTGCAAATTTAAAACTTCAGATGGTAAGTATGACTGGGCTTATAGAATATTTGATGTAGTTCAATGGTTTACTTCCAAGACAGCTCCATTTGCAGTAGGAGGTTTTATGCTATTTAAAACAGAAAAGTTTAGGGAGTTAGGTGGATTTGATGAAAAGGATAAGGTTGCCGAAGATTATCATTTGAGTTCCAAAATAAAACCACGCAAGTTTAAGATTATTCAAAACTACGTATATACACCAAGTAGAAGATTTCAAACTAAGGGATTTTGGTATATGGTAAAGCTAGCATTTAATTGTTGGTTAAATAAAGACAACGAATCATTTTTTACACAAGACCATGACTACTGGACATAATAAACACAAAGCAATTGTTATTTCAGATTTACACTTAGGTACAAAGGATTCAAAGGCCAAAGAATTTATTGAGTTTATTGAAGCGAACCCTACTGACCTTTTAATACTTAATGGAGATATAGTAGATGGTTGGGCTTTGAATAGAGGTGCTAAGTGGAAAAAATCTCACACAAAGGTAATATCTAAAATACTAAAACTATCAAATAAAACTAAAGTGATTTGGATCAGAGGTAATCATGATGAGTTCTTATCTGAATTTATAGGAATGCACTTTGGTAACATTGAAATTAAAGAAGATTATATATTAGGGAATTATTATATTTTTCACGGAGATGTAATAGATATATTCATTACAAAGTATAAGTGGTTAGCTAAGATTGGATCTATTGGGTACGACTTAGCTCTTTGGATTAATAGGTGGTATAATAGATATAGAGGTTGGCGTAAGTTACCATACCAATCCATTTCCCAAAAAATAAAAGCAGGAGTTAAATCAGCTACAAATTATATAAACGACTTCGAAACTACAGCCATAAGAATGGCTTCTAAACACAACTGCCAAGGTGTAATATGTGGACATATACATCAACCAGCTAATACCCACATAAATGGTGCACATTACCTAAATTCAGGTGATTGGGTAGAAAATATGACAGCTTTAATTTTGGATAAAAATAATATTTGGCGTTTGGAACATTTATAATTAAGCTATTTATTAACAAATCAAAAGTATGAAACTATTGTTATCGCTGATAATAGTCATGCTTGCTTGTTTTAGTCCGTTAGGCACCCGCTACACTAGGTCTAAAAGGTTACATCACACCAATACAAAGTTATATATAGGAAAAGTGGTAAACAACATAAAAGTTGGACCACTGACCGGTAATAAAAATTTAGCGTTGGGGGTGAAGAATGTTCTAGCTGAAGCAGCACAGGACAGAGGTTGGGATCTTGTTTCAGATCAAATAGACGCAGATGTTGTACTTAACGCTGAGCTTGTTTATTTTGATGTAGAACAAACGAAGTCAAACCTATCTATTATACATAAAGATGAAACTGCAGTTATAATAAAAATGAGAGGTACCACCTACGATGGTAACGGAAAACAGATTAAAAGTCTTTTGGTAGAAGATAGATCTACTGAGATTTCAACATCTACTTTTCTAATTAACGATGGTGGCGAGTTTAATTCACAGACAGCACGTCAAGCAGTGAAGAAAACTTGTGTTATGGTAGCCTTTAAACTATTATAATTATGAAACAATTTTTAACAATTTTAGCATTGCTAGTTACAGTGTTTGTAAGTGGACAGTCAATTTCTTTGGCTCCTATTTTACAAACACAAAACATTCACGGTAATCAAATTAGCAAAGGTGATACGGTTCAAATTACTTTAAACTACACTGCACCTTTAACTTCAAGTAATGGTTTAAATCCAACCAACTTCTACTTTGATTTCCAACATCAGTATGTTGGTTATACCCTAGCTAACGTTACCTACCCTACTGCAGGAGGAAATGGATCAGCATTACCGTCTGGTACCACCACTTCTTATAGTAATAATTACTATCCTGGATACATCTACAATAAAACCTCTCAAAACTATACCACAAACGGTTATACAAACGCACAATACTCTAGTTACCTATACAATCAAAGCTACGGTACAGCAATTGATAGAATCTATTTAGGTTTTTCAGCACCTAACAATTCAATATTACACAGTGGTATACTAGCTTATTTGAATTTTATACCAACTTCTACAATGCCAGCCGGATATGCTTATGATTCGGTGTACTTAGATTATGTATACGGATACACTTCATCAGGTCAATTAACTACCGTATACGAACCAAAACCCTCATCTGCATTTATTCAGGTGAGTGCTACTTCAAATGCTTTAATTAATGGTAATTTGAGAATTAATTCAAACCTACCACCTCAGTATGCACCATCAGTAATATTTACCGATTCAACCACAAATCAACAGGTAGCTTCGTTTTCACCAGCAGCTACTACAGGTAAGTTCACAGTAGCAAGTGAGGTATTACCAAACCATACTTATAAGGTATACGTTCAAACACCAGGAGCACAAGCATGGCAGTTAATGTCAAACAGTGTAACTATATCCGACTATACAGCAGCTTTGAATGAATTTATGCATCAAAATTTAAATGGTACTTATAACCAAACTAATATACATACTGGTGTAGGTTATTTAGCATCTGATGTAAACTTTGATGGTAAATTTGATGGTGGTGATTTAGCAATACTATTTGATGCAGCATGTGGTAATGATTCAACAACAATTATTACTAATCAAGCAATGGCGGGAGTTAGTGGTAATCCAGTAATGCCAGTATTTGTAACATCTGTATATGATACATTAGGAATTAATGCTTGGAATAGTCACGTATCACCAAACAATAATTTTATATACTACCATACAGGAACAGTAGCACAGTCTTTAAACTTAGCTTATGTAATTCCAGGCGACATAACTCGTACATTTTCATCCCCGGTAATACAGAACGGTTCAGTAGCAGTAGATGCTTCAATTAAAAACACATCAACTACTACTAATGTTAAAACATTTGGACTTGTAAATCAGGTAGCATCTTCAAATGCTATTAACATAGACCTTAGTAACGTAACTGTAACATCTGATGACATTACTATTCCAATTAATTTAAACACAAACGGATTAAGTCTATCAGCCTTACAATTTACTTTTGTATACGATTCAACTAAGATCAAGTTTAACCAACTAAGTTCAAGTGTACCTAATCAATGGGTAACAATAGTAGGTGCTAATAACGGTGTAATTAAATTCACAACAGTAGACAAGCAATTAAAATATCCTTTAACAGGTACTTCAGTTCCGTTTACATTAAACTTTAAATCAGTTGGTAGTGGACTAGATTTAAATACTTTAATCCAAGTTTTATCTAATATGGATGCTGCTGATAAGGATGGTAATCAGGTAGGCATTAATTTAAATACAACAAACATTAAGTTAACTGGATATAACAACTTCTAATATGAAAAAAATAATAATAACCGTTTTATTAATAGCTCTAGTAGTTGCTTGTACAAAGACAGGTCCAACAGCTAGTATTAATCTAGGAGTGATGTCAACTACAACATCAATTACTTCAGTGTCTTCTGTAGTATCTAATGGTAGTGGTTTAGTAGTAGGAATGACTACAACACCTGGTGCTAAGTATTCTTTACAAGCAGTAGATTTTCAAGGTAATGCAACTAAGATAATTGGCTTTACGGCATCTGATGTTAGTAGTACCCAAACTGTTGATCTTACTACTTTAAGGAATGGAGATTACAATCTCGTATTAATAGACATAGCAGGTAACCAAAGTAAAATAAACATCGTTATAAAACACTAAACATGGCAAAAGCAAAACAAACAACAGAAAAAGATCCAATGGCTAAAGTTGAAAAATTCAACGATGGCACAATGAGCGGATTAAAGAAGACAATTATCGGTACTGTAGGTACAGTAGTAGCAGCAGGTGGTACATTCTTAATATCGTTTTTAAACGGTTCTAAGAAAGACGACAAAGTTCAGCAACCACAAAGCATCAACATTAATATGCCAGCACAACAGCAAGCTGCACAATCTACTAAGACAGTAATCTACAAAGAAGCCAAAGCTTCTCCAGTGGATAAAGATGTTAAAAAAGCTGAACAATCTGAAAAACCAGTTCCTAAAAAGAAAGAAGGAGATGAGTTCAAAGAAAAACCAGCACAATGGTAACCAATTACTCAAAATAAAAATCAACGATTATGGCAAAATTTGATCCTTACTTCCCTTCTATTTTAGATTCAGAAGGAAGAGTTTATGAAAACGTACCTGGTGACACAGGTGGTTGTACTCACTATGGTTTAATATTGGATGATGTGAAAACATTTTTCCATAAACCAGCAGCAACGTGTGCTGATGTTAAAGCATTAACAGAGGACGATGCTTTAAAAATGTATAAAGCAATGTATTGGGATAAGTTTCACGCAGATGATATTGCTAATCAATCATTAGCTGAATATATCGTAGACGGTGCTATCAACCAAGGTGTTGGCCTTATTTCAAAATACGTTCAAGCTATTGTTGGTGTAACAGCTGACGGTATTGTAGGTAAAGGCACTGTAGCAGCAATTAATGCTCACGATGCTCAAGATTTATTTAATCAGTTAAAGCAAAAAAGAATAGATAGATATCATGCTATTGTAGATCATAACCCAACTCAACAAAAATTCTTGAAGGGTTGGATTAATCGTGCAAACTGTATTGCTTTCAAAGCTTAGTTAATAAAATTAAAATCAAGAATTATGAACAAGAATTTCATCACCTCACTTTTCTCAGATGAGAACGGTGTTATTTCAATGAAACGTTTATGTGGATTGTTGTGTACAATCGCATTATGTATTACAATGTATCAGAATAGCTTTACAGCTGAAAGCATTGCTCCTTCAACACCACTAGTACAGGCAGTTGCCTTATTAGCTTTTGGTTGCCTAGGTTTGTCTACTGCAGATAAAATCTTTGGTAAGAAGAAAGAGGATGAGAAGAAAGACGAAACAGCAGAATAAAACAATGGGAGCTGAAAGGCTCCCTTTTTTAAAATCAAATAGTATGAAGATAACCTTAAATAAAATAGGTGAGAAGTTAGCATTTGCCTATTTAATATTATTAGGAGTGTGGTTAGTGTTTGCTATTAGTTTACATTTATTCTTTTTTTACCTTGACTCTACTAATCAAAAAGATAAAGAGCAGGAGATAGTAAATAAGATTGATAGGAAAACAGATGCAGCATTTAGGAACAATCCAAATAATATTTGGTATGAAAAATCTAAAAAGCAAAATAAATAAATTTTTGATAAAAGCTGCATGCTTTCTCGGATTTCATGATCTGGAAGATTGTGATGATTGTGAAGGTAACGTACTTTACATTACAATGAAATGTACTCGTTGTGGTAAAATAAAAAACATATGAAGGAGTTTATTTTTATACTTATTTGCATACTAATAGTACCTTTCCTAGCTTTTTCTCAAACTGTAGGATCAACTAAGACTGAAAACTTTAGAGCATCATTTGAAACTAAAATTGACATTAGTCAGTTCATGGATTATAACGGACCTGAAATTCCAATCCAGATACTTAAGTGTGGTATTAGCGATGAGATGTATGAACAATACCCTGAACTAAAAGAAAAAAGAGTTGGTTTAGGAGTTGCTAATATCACATTAGAGTATTTAGAAAACTTAAATCGCTTTTCTTTTACAGAAGATAAGACGGAAATTAAAAACCGTATGGTAAAACAATTCCAAGCTTCACAGGCTGGGATTAGTCAGGATAAATTAGACGGTCGTGGTAAGATTCGTTTAGCTCATTACTTCGTAGAAATTGAATGCTACGATTATTCAGTGAGTGAAGATGAAACTATAAACTTAAAAGACGGAGTTAAAAATTTATTAGTAACTCGTATAGGTTTACAGGTAAGATTCACAGATGCAGAGAATGGAACTATCATAGCAGCATCAGGATTAGGAGAAGCAAAGACAACTAGAGAACTAACTTTAGTATCGGATGCAACTTTAGATCCAGTTAAATTTAATCAATCAACAATAAGCATAGCGACTAAGAAAGCACTTGATATTGCTTGTGCAAGAATACTAGATCGTATGATTAAAAAAGGCATATTTAATAAATAATTATTATGGGAAGTGCAGCACCAAAACCAAAACCACAAAGAAGTAAAAAATCAGGTAAGAAGAAAAAGAAATTAGTAGATGCTAATTTAGAAGTGTTAAGAAAACTAAAACAATAGATATGAAAAAGTCAATTTTAATTGTCTGCCTATCAATACTGCTACTCATAATCCTATCGATATTGCTCAATTCATGTGCAACTCCATCCAGGATTATAGAAACGTATACAACTGATAGTACAGGTAAGGCAGTTAAGATTGTTCAAAAAATATACGATAACGATTTAATATATCAGAATCCTGTAAGTGTAATGACTTATCCTTTTTGGTATAACTACAGTCCTTATCGTCAGCTACCTAAAATAGTAATACCTATTACACCTAGAGTACAAGTTCCTCATTATCACATACACCGTTAATGTTTGAAGAAACTAATATACATAACAGTATTCCTATTAGCTAGCTTTTTAGCTAAGGGTCAAACTCTTTCTCAAACTTACATAGATCCTTGCGATGGTAAATCATATACGGTTACCTTCTCAATTCCAAACCAAGCTTTGCTTGTTGTCATAAGAGGACAATCAAAAGTATTCACTTATGCAGATGCTAAGAGTGGAGTACTGACTGCTTGGGTTACTTCAGTCCTATCAACACCTTGTCCAGTAGCTGCTGCTCAAGTAGTAGCAACTACAGTAGCTAATACAGTAAGTCAAGCATCCTCATCAGCTGCTTCTTCAGCAGCATCTGCAGCAAGTTCAAGTGCATCAGGTGCAGCTTCTAGCAGTGCTTCATCAGCAGCCCCAAGCTCGACTTCATCGGATAACTCATCCTCTAGCAGTGCACCTGAAAGTTCAGGAGGTGGGGGTAGTAGTGGAGGTGGAGGTGGTAGTGAATCAAGTTCAAGCAGCTCTTCTAGTTCTGGTAGTGGAGATTCTAAATCCTCTAGCAGTGGTGATTCTAAATCTTCCGATTCTAAGTCAGACTCCAAATCCGATTCTAAATCAGAAAAGAAAAAAGAAGAGGAAAAGAAAAAAAAGGAAGAAGAAAAGAAAAAAAAGCAGGAAGCTAGAAAGGCAAGTCCCTTAATCATTAAAGCTGACCTAGCTGCATCAGGTACAGGATTTAATTTAATACCAAGCCTAAATCTATCAACAGGAAAGTCTAATGAAGATGGTTCTGTGAACTGGGGGCTAAATACATCAATAAGAACGGATTTAAAGCAGGTTGTAGTAGGTGCGAGCAATTCTACCCTTTTAGTAAAGAACGGGGTTGTAAAGGGTGTTATATCAACTAGTATCACCTATGTGACTAACTGGCAAGATCAATTTATATTTTACGGATGGAGTTATATTAGAATGTTGAAGAAAGGAGCTGTAGCTGGTTTAAGTATAAGTGGAAATGAAATGGCAATGAAAGGAGCAGGATTAACGATAGCACCATCCATTATAGTTTTCTATACGAGACCTATTAAGATATCTAAGAAACAAACTTTCTCACCTGAGATTTATTTGATATCTTCACCTTTAACAAACGTTCAGAGATTACATACAACAAACTACGATAGAAACATATCTATTTTTACAGGAGGTGGAACTGATGTAAGGGTTACTAAGACGTTTAAGTTCAATTTAAATTTGAAGGTAAATATTTCAACTGATCCTACTGTACCTCCTATGACTGCTTTTACCATTGGATCGAAAATAAATTTATAAAAAGTTGCTAAATTAGAATATAGGTTGTAATTTCATATTATGAAACTTGTTTTAATATCTGATACTCACAATAGGCACAAACATTTAACCTCAAAAGGGATGGGTGATAAGTTACCTGAAGGTGATATTCTAATTCATTCAGGAGACTTAACAGGAGTAGGTGACAAAGTAGAAGTGTTAAACGTACTAAAGTGGTTTAAAGAAGTAGCTTCACGCTACACTTATGGTGTAGTATTTATAGCAGGCAATCATGATAGATGTTTTGATCCTAAATTTAATCAGGAAAATAAAACCAAGAAACCAAAATGGTTGGAAGAAGAGATTAATAACTTACCTTCCAATATAGATTATTTAGAAAATAGCGATGTAACTATTAATGGATTGAAGATATGGGGTAGTCCTGTTACACCATGGTTTCATGGAGATAGTTGGGCTTTCAATGAACACAGAGGTCCTGATATTTGGAATGTGTGGGATAAGATTCCAAACGATGCTGATGTAATTGTTACACACGGTCCTGTAGCTTACAAGCTAGATTACATTCCTAGTCAAAATGTATATGTAGGTTGTGAAGAATTAAGAAATGCAGTAACAAGAGTTAATCCTATAATGCACGTAAGTGGACATATTCACGAAGGATACGGATATGAATATGGAATAGGAGGTATTCATTACTTTAATGCATCAACCTGTGATGAAAGATATGAACCAAATAATAAACCAATAGAAGTAGAAATAAATTTGGAAACTAAGGAATTAACAAGTAACTTTATTATATGATAGATTTTAGTAAGTACAAAGGAGTTAGAATAAAACTAACTAAACTAGAAGACACTAAGTTTAATGGTGTTCATCCAAATGGTATCAACGAAGGTTATACCAGAGAAGGAGTAATTAATGCAAACTATTCTAACGAGCATCAGTGCTTCTTTATTATTGAAGGAGATAGATTTTTTAATACCTCTCAAGTAACTAAGATAGAAGAACTAGAAGGGTATGATTTAGCACATACTATAAACTCAGTCTACAAAGTAGAGCCTATATTTGTAGCTCTTACAGGAGTACAAGAAAAACATTCAATTAAAATAGAAAATTAATATGGCAGATATTTTATACTTTAGTACCACTTGGTGTGGTCCTTGCAAAATGTTTAAACCTATTGTACAAGGTGTAGCAGCAGAAACAAATACAAATGTACAATATTTAGATGCAGAACAAAACACACAGCTAGCATCTAAGTATGAGGTTCGATCAGTACCTACTATTATAGTAACAGATGGAGTAAATACTTTGTTTAGGCAAACAGGAGTAATGAGCAAACAACAACTTGCAAATTTATTCAATCAATTTAAATAGGTTAGTGTAATTTTTAATTAAAAAAAAA
>JGI26470J50227_1000308_pt1 | contig 21436 bp, 28 predicted proteins | sample FreactTroBogLake_FD_50227 | JGI IMG/M metagenome (IMG submission 50227) | reverse complement strand
GCTATTAAAGAATTAAATACATTAGTACAAACTCAAGCTGCCCAAATTGCAGCTCTTCAAGCAAAGGTAGGAGCTTAATATGAAATTCTCATTTACATGGATTATGGACAAAATTGGCTANATTCCAAAGATAGATATGGAAATTGGCAAAGTCAAATCTGAAAACGCCCCATGGCCATTTCCTGAAGCAAAAATAAACAGCCTTTCTAAACCTCTTGAGTTTCCACTAGAGAAAAAGAAACGCCCTACCGTTAGAAAAGCAACTACTCGTGTAGAAAAAAAGCCAGCNGCAAAAAAGGCTAAGAAGGCATGAAAGAGTTTTTTAAGCAACTTCTAACTGGAAAAGACAATGAAACATACGATATTGGTCGTGTTACTTGGCTCATTGGTTTCGTGTCTATTATTGGTATTGCTGCTTATGAAGTTATGGACAACACAGTTTCATTACGGGAGCTTGCTGAGGCATTGGGGATTGTAAGCGGTGCTGGTGGTGTAGCAGTTGGAATGAAACAGGGATCGGAGCCAGGTTAATGTTCCCATTATCGGTATCTACTTATGTCAAAATTGGTTTATTTATTGTACTTGTATGCGGCAGTTTTTATGGCGGCTGGCATACTCGGGATGTTGATTTTTCTGTTTACAAAGATCAAGTCCGCATTGCAGCAGAAAAGCAAATTGCAGACAACGAGGCAAAACAGAAAGAACAGGAATTAATTAATAAAGGAGTATCAGATGCTTATGAAGCTCGCATTAATAGCATTCACGCTATGTATGGTCGGATGCAGTACGCCAGTGGCGGTTCCGTGTCCTCCAGCCGCACAGCCACCATCACAATTAATGGAGAAACCCATAACATTTTATCTGTTGCCGAAGAATGCGCCCAAACAACCCAGCAATTAATATCGTTGCAGGACTGGGTTAATCAGCAGGTAAGTTTAAATGGACATTGATCAACTAACAGCTTTAAAGATTGATCAGAAATGGTTACAGCCATTAAATGATACGTTTGCAAAGTATGAAATAAACACAAATAAAAGACAAGCTGCTTTTATAGGTCAATGCCAACATGAGTCAGACAATTTTCGACATTTGGAAGAAAACCTACATTACTCCGCTGTTGAACTTATGCGTGTTTGGCCCAGTAGATTTCCTAATATCAATGTGGCTATGCAGTATGCAAACAACCCAGAAAAGATTGCCAACAAAGTCTATGCTGGTAGGTTGGGAAACAACGAAGAAGGAGACGGCTGGGCGTACCACGGACGTGGATTGATTCAGCTAACAGGCCGTGATAATTATGCGGCATGCGGTAATAGTTTGGGATATGCATTAATTACAAACCCAGAATTATTGTTACAGCCTAAATATGCAGCATTATCAGCAGGCTGGTTTTGGAACAAAAAGGGCTTAAATGCTCTGGCTGATAAAGAAGATTACACCACCATGACAGAGCGTATTAATGGTGGCACATTAGGTTTGGAAAGTCGTATAGAGAAGATCCATTTAGCACAACGAGTACTAGGTTAATATGCCATTACAAAAACTATCTTATCGCCCAGGGCTATACCGTGAAGGAACCGACTACTCGAACGAGGGCGGTTTTTATGACGGGGATAAGGTACGCTTTCGCTCTGGCTTACCTGAAAAGATTGGTGGTTGGATTACAGTAGCAACTGCACAGTTCTTGGGATTTGCTAGATCTATTTGGACATGGGTAGCTTTAAATTCTGCCAACTATATCGGCATTGGAACCCAGCTTAAATATTACATTTATTCAGGCGGTAATTATTACGATATTACCCCGATTACTACAACTGATACATTATCTACTACGCCATTTACGGCTACGAATGGTTCGCCTGTAATTAAAGTATTGGATGGATCTAATACAGCCAGCATTGGTGATTACATTATTATTTCTAGCGCATCTAGTCTTGGCGGTAATATTTCGGCCAACGTCTTAAATCAACAGTATGTCGTTACTTCTATCCAGCCAAGTGCTAACACTTACACAATTGTGGCTTACTCTGCACAAGTTGAAGCGGGTTCGTTTGTAATTGGAACAACTTATACAATTCAATATATTGGTACTACTGACTTTACTTTAATTGGTGCTTCCAGCAACGCTTTGGGAACTGTCTTTACAGCAACAGGTGCTGGAACGGGAACAGGTATAGCTGGTATTCCTGTAAACGCCAACTCAAGCGATACGGGTCATGGTGGCACACCAACAATTCAATATGAACTTCCTGTAGGGCAGGCAATAGCATCTGTTAGTAACGGTTGGGGAACTGGTCCATGGGGAGGTGCTCAAGGCAGCACCATTGTCAATTTGACAAATCCCTTTACGACAACTAGCGGAAANACAACGGTAACTGTGACACAAGCTAATCACGGATTAACAACGGGTAATTCTGTATTTTTTAGCTTGGTTACCAATACTGTTGGTAGCGTCCCAGCCATTATTTTCCAGCAAGCATTTGTGGTTACAGTAGTCAATACGAATACTTACACAATTAGCTTGTCTGGCGTTTATTCTGGCACGATTACGGCTGGAACCAACGTGGGCGGAGCAGTNACTGTTATTGTCCCAAATACNCCAAATCGTGGCTGGGGAACCTCCTATAACAGTAGCTCTTCTACAGGATTTACTACCCAGTTACGACTTTGGTCTGCTGATAACTTTGGCCAAGATCTAGTTATCAATCCACGAGGCGGGGCTATTTACTATTGGCAAGCATCAAGTGGAGTAAGCTCTAGAGCGGTTTCATTGGCCTCTTTAACACAGTCTCAAGTTAGTACAATTACGAGCACAACCTATACGGCTTCTCAAACATCAATTACGGTTACTAATGCTACGGGCATTTATCCTGGTAGCTATATCGTAGGCTCTCCAACTGGTATTCCCGCAGGTACTTATGTCACTTCAGGATATATAATTGGCTCTACAACCGTTCCGTTATCGAGTGCCACAACAGGTAGCTATTCTGGAAATATTAGTTTTTCTTATTCATCTACGGCTGTTCCTTTATTGGCCAATTTAATATTAACTTCATCAATCCAGCAGTTTGTGATTGCGTTTGGTACTAATGCTTATGGCATAACGACTAATAACCCGATGACCGTGCGCTGGTCAGATCAAGGAAACCAATATCAATGGACTCCTCAGGTAACCAACCAGTCTGGTGACTTTACTTTAACTAATGGNTCNTACATTATGACNGCCCAAGCAACACGGGTGGAAACCTTGATTTGGACAGATTCTTGCCTGTATACCATGCAATATATTGGTTATCCATATGTATTTAGCTTTAACGTATTGATGGATAACATTACGATTATGTCACCAAACTCTGCCATTACTGTCAATAATGTGACATATTGGATGGGTCGAGATAAGTTCTACAAATACACTGGTGTGGTATCTACTTTGCCATGCGCCCTGCGTCAATATGTTTTTGATGATATTAATACTTCGCAGGCATACCAGGTATTTGCGGGATCCAATGAGGGCTTTAACGAAGTATGGTGGTTCTATGTATCCAATGAAAGCGTTGGCTTACAGATTGACAAATATGTCATTTATAACTATGTAGACAATGTCTGGTCTTATGGAACCATGGCTAGAACCGCATGGCTGCAGTATGGAATCCAGCCAGAACCTTTGGCAGCTGACTATAACAGCCGACTCCTTTACCATGAAGTTGGCAACGATGACCAGTCTATTCCTGCTCAGCCAGCTCCAATTGTTTCTTATATCCAGTCTTCTGACTTTGGTATTGAGGCAGGAGAACATTTTGGCTTTGTCTGGCGTATGTTGCCTGATATTAACTTTAATGGCTCAACCGTTAATAACCCATCCGTAACGATGACTTTATATGGTCGAGCTAACTCTGGTGCAACTCCTGTAGGCTCAGATATTGACACAGTAACCAGCGCCAATAACTACTCCAGCAGATCTGAATATACGATTCAACAGTTTACTGGCGAAGTTTATACCCGCCTTCGTGCCCGTCAAATGGCATTTAAGATTCAATCAAATGGTCTTGGCGTAGCTTGGCAGTTAGGAACTCCTCGTGCTGATATTAAACCTGGTGGACGCAGATAATGGCTAATACTGTCAATCCAGCCATAACGCAGACTATAGCGCCCAACTTACCCGTTGCGCCAGANGAATACTCACAACAGTATCAAAATCAAATATATAACGCNCTGCGCTTATATTTCAATCAAATTGANAGCTTCACCAGAGCAGCATCGGTAGTTCANTACGGACCAACTGCAAATCGCCCAGGAGTAGGTGTCAATATAGGACAGATGTTTTTTGATCAAACTTTAGGCATTCCAATCTGGTGGAGCGGTAAAAATTGGGTGAATGCTAGTGGATCTACGGTCTAAATATGCTAAAATTAACCCCAAATAACTCGTTAGGTTGCGTATGAGTCTACCCCAAATTGCCCAGCATTTAGAAGCCCATGGACGTGGTGAAGATACCCATTTAGTCCATATGACTACTGGCGAGCTAAAAGCGCTCCAAAAAATGGCTGAAAAGCACGGTGGTAGCCTAACAATTAACCCATCTACGGGTTTACCCGAAGCAGGATTTCTAAGTGCAATATTGCCAGTCGCTCTTGGGGCTGCTGGTGCTGCTTTTGGTGTAGATCCTATGTTGATGGCCGCTTTAGCGGGTGGTGCTGATTATGCTATTACAGGCAGTCTTTCACAGGGATTGTCCGCAGGATTAGGTGCTTGGGGTGGTGCTAGTTTAGAAAGTGGAATTAGCGGAATGGGAGCAACCGATATTGTCAATCAAGGCGGAAATTTAGCTGAAGCACAATATAATGACCAAGTTAAGCAATTGATGGATTTAAATCAAGGTCCAGTCAATCCTACTGATTTAACACAAACTGCTCAAACTCAAATTGCAAATACTCCAGGTTTGACTCCTGATCAAACATCAGCTTTAAATACATCAGCCTTATATAATCCATCTGGAGCAGCCCAAAGTGCAGGAATGTTACAAGCAAATGCTGCAGCAACCCCAACTTCAACTTTACAAGCTGGATTGCAATCTGGTAACCTCATGAATTATGCAGGCAGTCATTTAGGTCAAGTTNCAGCTGCAGGATTACCTATTCTAGCTGGCGCAGCTTCATCTATGAATAAACCTATACCTGCTGCTACTACAGCCAATAACACTAATCCTATGGGATTAAACACTATTCCAAGAGATGCAAATGGCAATCCTATTTTTAGTGCATCAATTCCTACCCCACCAAGCCCTGCTTATCAGCCTGTTTATCCTAATTATGTGGCTCATCCTTATACGGCTGCAGATGGCGGTTTAATGTCTGTTTCTAAGTATGCTGGACAGGACGGTAGTTTGACAACCTCTGATTACGGAACCATTTTATCTGGTCTTGGCGCATTGGAAACAAAAACACCAAGCGATACTCAAAAAGCTATTGCCGATGCACAAAAACAAGCTTCAGCAAACGGTGTATATCAATTAAGTGATACTGAATACAATAAGTTAACACCTGACCAAGTAATGAAACGTGCTCACATTACTGTCGCAAAAGGCATTCAACCAGTTGGTCAATTAGGAGCAATTAGTGTTGATCCAGCAATTGTTGCCCAGCAAGATATTGCAAATCAAGCTGCTCAACAAACATCTGCCAAAGAAGGCGGATTAATGAAGCACACCCATCGTTATGATGGCGGTGGTGAAGTGGATTTACATGGCACTGTAAGAACTACTGGCGGTCAGAATTCAGCACAAGGTGCTCAAGGATATACTCCTCCAGGCGGTCAACCATATGGCCCAGCAGCGTATTCACAGGGCGGAAATTGGGGCAATGCCATGCCATTCCAACCTCAAAATGGATTAATGTTAGGTGGCTTAGGTGCTTATCAAGGTCAGCAAGGTGGACCAATTTCATCACCTAGCATTACATTACCCGCTCCAACTGGAGGCGTAGTGGGCATGGCTACAGGAGGATCAGCTCCTTCTAAAGCGGCAAGCTGTTCACAGTTTGGTAATCAAAGTTTAGTAAACCTATACCAAAATGTATTAGGCCGTGCTCCAGATCAAGCTGGTTACAATTATTGGAATAACGCCATGAAAAATGGCGCTACCATTAATGATATCAGCAAGTTTTTTGTTACCTCTCCAGAATATCAACAAATGGGTTCTATTCAAAGATCTCCAGAAGCATTACAACAGGCTAATGCCGCTTACACTAGTGCACGGTATATTCCTCAACCAACACGCCCAACTCCCACAGGATCTGCTGGTTACGCAATTGATCCAACCAAAATGCAGGGATCACCTGCGTATCAACAGGCACAAGCAGCTCAGGCTGCACAACAAGCTGCACAGCAGCAGCAGCAACAAGCTCAACAAGAAGCAGATCAACAAAACAATTATGCTAGTGCTGGAGCTTCTGGTGGATTGCCAAAAGATTTTAAACACCGTCATATACAAGATGGTCATTTAGGTTCCTATTCTGATGGTGGACGTTTGCTTAAAGGTCCTGGCGATGGCGTAAGCGATGGAATTCCAGCTACGATTGGCGGAAAACAGCCAGCCCGTCTTGCTGATGGTGAGTTTGTTATCCCAGCACGGATTGTTTCTGAGCTAGGTAATGGTAGTACAGATGCTGGAGCTAAACGCTTGTACGCCATGATGGATAGAATCAAGAGTGCAAGAAAGAAAGCAAAAGATATAGCGGCAGATACAAAGGCTTATAAGTATTTGCCAGCATGATTAAGTACGAGGACGCTGACTTTTTTAAAGTTTTTCCTGAGCTGGAAGCCATATTTCCAGAGCATTACGAAGAACTAAGTGTAATGAAGAAGTATCCTCTAGAGTTGAATTACGATAAATGGAATGCATATAAAAATGCAAACATGATTCGTTGTATTACATGTAGGAAAGATGAAGAACTGATTGGCTATATTGTGTTTTTTGTTTTTCAACACTTGTACCACAAGTCATGTAAAACAGCGATTGAAGATATTTACTTTTTGAAAAAGCAATATCGAAAAGGTAGGACTGGAATTAAAATGTTCCAGTATGCAGAACAAGTTTTAAAAGATAGTGGTGTTAATTTTGTAGTTTTACACACTAAAGTGAAATCAGATAATTCAAAATTGTTTGAGTATCTGGGGTACGAGTATACGGATAAAGCATTTTCAAAAATGTTGTAAGGAAAGATTATGATCTTATTTGGCGTAGATGTAGGGGTAGGAACCTCAATAGCTGACAAGCTGTTTTATCTTGTTTTTGGATTGATGTCCAAATATGGATTTATTGCGTCTTTTTGCTGCAGCTCTCCCCCACCACCGCCTGCTGCTCCAACCAATACAACCGTAACCAATACCAATATTCCCGACTATGCACAGCCATATGTTGAGAATATGCTCAATGCTGCCCAAGCGCAGATCTATACCCCATGCATGACAGGATTTAATCCTTATGTACCTTACAGCACGAATCCTGCAGATTATGTAGCAAGCTTTAGCCCGTTACAACAGCAGTCTCAATCTTCTTCCGCCAATCTACAAACCCCTGGTCTCTATAACTGCGCTACTATGTCAGCTCGAAATGCTCAAGCTGGTTTATTAGGAACTGCTGGTGTTGCTTGTCAATACGGTCAAATGGGCGCTAATGCAGGACAGCAAAATGCTGCCCTATCAAACCAATACGGTTCAACTGGAGCAAACATTGGTGCTTCTGGAGCAAACATTGGCTCTAGTCTAGGACAGATGTCCCAAAACGCTTCTACTGGCCCAGGTTCTGTAGCTTCTTACATGAACCCCTACCTCCAGCAATCTCTAGCTCCACAGCTTCAATTAGCCAATCAACAGTATGGAATGACTGGAGCACAACAGGCTGGTCAAGCTACTCAGCAAGGTGCTTTTGGCGGATCCCGTCAGGCATTGCAGTGCAGCTTAAATCAACAGAATAAGATGCTGGCTCAAAACCAAATCATTGGTCAGGGTTATAACCAAGCATTTAACAATGCTCAGCAACAAATGAATACGGCTAACCAACAGGCGTTGGCGGGTAATGCACAGGCATTACAAGGTGCTGGCATGGGATTACAAGCTGCAGGTCAAGCTGGCAATCTAGGCATCCAAGGCGCTCAAGCTGGATTAGCTGGTGTAGGCGCACAACAAAATGCGTTTAATGCTGCTGGTCAACAAGGTATGAATTTGGCTAATATTGGTTCTCAGCAACTTGGTGCTCAACAAAGCATTATCAAATGTCAAGCTCAGCAAGGTTCTTTGGAGCAACAAAACCAACAAAACATTATCAATCAAGCGGTTCAAAATTACGCTACCGCTCAGCAGTATCCATATATGCAATTGGGTCAGCTCAATGCAATGCTCCGTGGTTTACCAATGCAGCAGTCTTCTACATCAATGTATCAGGCAGCTCCAAATCAATTATCTCAATTAGGCGGTGCAGTAGGTTTAGCATCAACTTTAGGTAAAAAGCGTGGTGGACAAGTTAAAAAGATGGCTATTGGTGGTGCATTACCAATGAATATGATGAACCAACAACAGCTTGGTCAAGTTCAACAAAGCCCAGTATCCACTCCTATGGCTAAGATGTATGCTCAAGGATTACAGCAAGAACAGGCTTACGATAAAGCTAATCCAGAAGCAGCTAAGATTTTTTCCCAGCCATTACAAGGTAATGTTCAACAAGGCCCTGGAGTTCCTCCACCACAACAAACGGCTAATATCTCAGCTCCAATGCAGCAAGGTGTGGCTCCTCAACGTACAGGTTTAGCAGCTATCGGCACGGGTAATATGACCCAGATGAATGGTGGCGGTATTGTTGCNTTTGCTGATAATCCAGATCANCCAGTCAGCACAGATATGCCAAAAACAAAGTCTACTAAATTAGACTTAGGCGATATCATTACCCAAGGTCTGTCTGATTTATCTTCATCTTCCGCATCTAAGGCATATGCTCCTATTGCAGAAGAGCAAAAAGCTGCAATCAGGCACAAAAAGATGCTATGGAGCAAAACTATAAGAGAGATATTTTTGCAAGAATGATGCAATCTCAGCCTGGACAGCCAGGTGGTGCAATTAGCAAGCTATTAACAGACGTTGGCGCTGGAGTAACATCGGCATCAAAGAATCAAGAAGTAGCTCAAAAAGATTTACAAGCTCAGCAAAAAGCTTTGCAAGAAGGAATCATTGGCGCTACCAGAGCAGACGAAACGCAAAAAGAAAGACTGCTCAATGCTGCTATTCCTGCGTATGTATCACAACAAAATAGACTTGCTGCTTTAGGTAATGCACCAGATAGAGATTTACAAGCTTTAGCCAAAGCTCAGGCTTTAGTAAATAATGATCCTGTAATTAAGAGTATTGTTAAACAGCAGGCCGCTTCTGGTGCACAACCTGGAACACCTGAGTATAAGTATTGGGAAGATCGAATTAATGAAAGAACCCAACAAATTTATACTCAGTCTGGAGTTAAATTCCCAGATGTAAAACCAACTTCAGTTGAATATCCAAAAGAACCAGAAGATACTGGTGTTAGCTTTGGNTCAATTTTGAATCATTTAAATCCATTTAGCCCAAGCACACCACCCGCAACACAGAATAAAGTCGTACCATTTAGTCAACTTCCAACTAAAGGCTAGTTATGCCAATAGATGTGCAAATGCCTGACGGGACCGTCATTAGTGGGGTCCCTGACAATATTACGCAAGCCGAACTCTTGTCTCGGTATCAGGCATACACACCTCCAAAAGAAGCTGCTCCTCAGCCAGATGAAATGGGCAGATATATTGCCAATCAACCTCCAGCTAGAAAAGAAGCTACTGTTGGTAGTCAATTTATAGGCGGTGTTAAACAGGTTGGCGCAGATTATCAAGCATTCTTAGATTCTTTAGCCTCACATGAGGATGCCAATAAAGCGGCTATTGCTCTTGCTAAACGCCAAGAGGAAATTGAAAAAGAAGTAGGACACAGACCTGGTCTTAAAGAGGTTGGTAAAGCTTACGAAAAAAATGGCATTTTAGGTGCAGCTGGAGAAGTACTAAGCCAATCTCCAGGGGCTATTGCAGCAAGTGGTCCACAAATGGGTACTACTGTCGCAGGAAACGTGGCTGGTGCTGCAGCTGGTACCGCATTGTTCCCAGGTATTGGTACCGTATTAGGCGGTTATGCTGGCGGCTTTGCGGCTTTGTTTCCGCAATTCTATGCTGAAAACTTGGCTACTCAAGCGCAGGAAGCTGCTGAGAAAGGTGAGCCAGTAGATGTAAATCGTGGCAGAGCTGCTTTGGCAGCTGCTGGACAAGCAGGATTAGAAGAAGCAGGAACAGTTTATGCTTATGGAAAAAACTTTCTGAAAGGCATTTTTGGCAAAATTCCTACAACTGAAGCAGAAAAAGCAATAGCAGAAAAGGCACTTGTTGAATCTGCCAAATCAACTTTGAGGTCTGTAGCTACTGGCGCAGGAAAAGTTGCACTAGAAGAATCATTTGTTAATCCAGCGCAAGACATNTTAGAACGCTGGCAATCTGGGCAAGATTTATTTTCTAAAGAAGCCCTNGAAGGATATGGCGAAGCTATTTATGGCAGCTTGTTACAGTCTCCATTGGGTGCACTTGGAGGATATAAAGAAAACCGTGCAGCCCGTAAAGAGCTAAGAAATATTGAACTTGATAAACGTGAACAAGAAGATCAAGATCTTAAAGATAAAGCCCGTTTTAATGAATTAGAAGCTAAGTCTAAAGGCACACCAGATGCTTTTACTACGGATGAAAATGGCAATACCGTTAAAGTCAAGGGAACATTAGGACAATATTTTACGCCTGAAGAGCAAAGGGAATATCAAGGGCTTAGAGAAAAATTTGGCCCTAAACAAGAAGCACCTGCGTCCCCAACAACGGTACCAGCAAGCGAATCACACGACACCCAGGCAATGCATGATGAATTGGGTGGCAAAGATATTACCCAGCCCGTAGAGCAGCCTGCTCCTAAGGCACAAGCTCCAGCCATGGATATGCAGCCTATGGTGGCTGCTACAACCAATCTAACTCATGTATTACAGCAAGCCACAGTTGGGTACAACATTGCCATGATGCATATGATTGACAGTGATCGTAACAAAACACTTAATCAAGTCAAAACCTATTTAACCAATGCATTTGGTAACTTCCTTACCCCAAAACAAACCGAAGAATATGTAAACTATTTGGTTAACGAAGGCGGTTTGGCTGAATCTGACATGGGAACTAACCATGGCTTATTTGGTGAGGCGGTTAATAACTTTGGTGGAAAAGTTACCCCTAAAGAAGAAGCTCCAACACAAGCACCTAAAAATGAAGAAATTAAAACAGAAGAACCAGAGGCTGTTACGGAGCCTGAGACTCCCGCTAAGGAAGCTGAAGCTCCAGCTGCGCCTGAAAAGGCACCTGAGACTGTACCAGAGCAGCCTGTTGAGTCAAAGGGTGAGCCAGTAGCCGAACCAGAAAAGATTACCAAGCCTGACCCAAAATGGGAAACAGTGAAGACTGGCCAGCCTGTTACATTAGAGATGTATCAAGGCCGTGGAGAAGACAAGTCTAAGATTTACTCTGGTGCTCAAGCAGCCGTAGCTGGTGAAGGGCAATACTATGCGCCTACTGGTAAAGATGCGGCCAACTATGGTGCTGTTACCAAGCATGAAGTTACGCTCAATAATCCGTATGTTGTTACCAATGACGATGAATGGATTCATTTAGTTAAAAATCCAGAAATTTATTGGCAGTTTTCCAATCCTACTGGATTAGATGAAAAACAATTACAAGCAGATACTCAAAGGCTTAAAGATTATTTAACAAAGAATGGCTATGACGGATTAGTCATTAAGATGGATCCTCGTGGAGATATGGCCAAGACTTTAAGAAGAGTCTTTGCCCATGACCAAGTTGTTTCCTATAAGCTACAAGCTGCTCCTAAGGCAGAAGCTAAACCAGCTATTCCCAAACTGCAGACTAAACATACCGAATTTGAAATAAATAAGTCACCAAAAGAAATCCATGATGAAGTCAAGGATATGACAAATGGTGAACAAATTAGCAATTGGTTAATTCAGAATGCGCCAAATGAAGCTGCCAAACATATTGCTGAAGGCATTCAAAGAAAAGTTAAAGCCTATGCCAAGATTGGTATTCCAGTCAAAGTTACCATATTAGAAGGTGACAAACGTAATCCTGAAGCATATGGATCACAAAAGCCTGTATTTAATAAACAAACAGCGAAGTTTTCGCATTTCGATGTTAAATACAATGGTTTAAGTGCTCGTGGATTGGCAGATGCCTATACAGGCACTGATTATGAAACCATTATGCATGAGATGGGTCATGCAATCAGTACTTTGCAGATTCATTTTTTAAAACAATCTGTTTATCCTGGCGACAAAGCTATTTACAATGAATTAAAAAGCATTAGAAATAGTATTGCCAGAAGAGTTAAAGAAGAATTAGCCAAACCTAGATCTGAACGTCATCCTGGTATGGCCAATATCAGAAATGCTCTTGATATTGAAAAAATTGTTGATGGCAAAATTGTTTATGGCAGAGCTTCTCTTGAAGAAATGTTCACTTATGGCTTAACCCAAGGACCTGTAAGAGATTTCTTTGCCACTATTAAGTCTGGCAAAACCACAGTATTAAGTGAACTTGCTAAGATATTTAGAAAACTTTTGGGAGTCAATCCAAAGTATCAAACTGCTCTAGACAGATTGTCTGGTGTGGCTGATTACTTTATGAATGAAACCACCGAAGATGTAAATAAGATATTAAATAAGGTAGGGGCTACGCTCAAGAAAACCCCAGAAGAAACTTTTTCCAAAATTAATGAAGTTAAAAATATTAGTGGTGAACCAGTTGAGCCGACATGGACCTTACCTGAAGACAAGATTGTTCGCCCACTAGGTATCAGCGATCAGCTTATAAATAGCATTATCTATAGATTGCAGGATAAGCAGATTGACACCAAGCGTGTTCAAGAAGCAATTCAAAAGAATATTGGTCAGATTGATGACAAGCTAAATGTTTATGATAAAGAACAGCTTTACCATGGCAAGGTTGCTACTGGCATCCGTGATTTCTTATTAAATGAATTGTTGCCAGCTGTAAAGCTGATGTTTAAGCTCAAAATTAGCCCAAAAGAATTGGTAGAGTTTTTGCATAATCGCCATGCAGAAGAGCGCAACAATAGGATGAATGAGCTTAATAAGAATGATCCTATTACTGGCGAAGCAAGAACTTCCCCATGGGAATTGCAAGATAAAGCATCTGGCATTCATACCAAAGATGCTAGAGCATATTTAGCAGGGCTTGATCCTAAGCGCAAAGAAGCGCTAGAAGAAGTTGCAGACCTGTTTGACAAAATGATTCGTGGCACACAACAGGTTTTAGTTAACTCTGGTGCTGAAACACAAGATACGATTGATAGTTGGAATTCCATATTTAAGAACTATGTTCCCCTTTTCCGCAAAGAAGAAGACTTTTCTAGACCTGGCATTGGTAAATCAGGAGTCAGTAAAGGATTTGCTACTAGTGGCAAGTTCTCAAAACGGGCATTAGGTTCTGCCAAAGAAGTCGTTGATATTGTAGGATCCATTATTGCTCAGAGAGAAAGAGCATTAATTCGTGCTGAAAAGATTCAAGTTGGCCGTGCATTGTATGCATTAGCATTAGAGAATCCAAATCCAGATGTTTGGATGCCAATTAATCCTGATGCTATTAAGAGCAAGCCTGCTTTAATTAAAGAGCTGATGGATTTTGGCTATGATAAGGACGAAGCCTTTACTCTTGCCGAAAACCTTGTAGCAGAGCCACAGATTCGTTACATTAGCAAAACGAAGAATCGTAAGATTGATCCTAATACTGGTCTGCCAACTAGCGAAACGGAAGAAAGTATTAAATTAAAAACAGATACTTTGGCTCGCTTTGGTGAGTATGCTTTGCCTGTTCGCATCAACGGCAAAGATCGTTATGTCTTGTTCAANAAGAACAATCCCGTTGCAGAGCGCATGGTGCAGTCTTTAAANAACTTAGATGTTGAAGGAATGAATGCTGCCCTTGGCATGGCTGCTAAAGCCACTCGCTGGTTTGCTAACGTCAATACACAATACAACCCAGTGTTCGGTGTAGTTAACTTAATTCGTGACTTGGGTGGTGCAACAATTAACCTTTCCAGCACTCCGATTGCTGATCAAAAGAAAAAAGTATTAAGCCAAGTTATGCCAGCCATGGGCGGGATTATTCAGGTATTGCGTAAAGAAAGAGCTGGAATTGCTCGTTTTGATGAAAATGGTAAAGACATTTACGAAGGCAATAAGTGGGCGCAAATATTCCACGACTTTAGAGAGGCTGGAGGTCAAACTGGCTATCGTGGCTCACTAATTCGCACAGACCAAGACAAGCAAATCATTCAGCATGAATTAGATAAATTGCAAGAAGGTAATGCCAAGAAAGCATTTATTTATATTCTAGGTGCTTTGACAGACTTTAACGATATGATGGAAAACGCCATTCGTGTGTCTGCTTATCAAACAGCAATTGATCAAAAGATTTCGCCACAAAAAGCAGCCATCATTGCAAAAAATATTACAGTGAACTTTGATAAAAAAGGTCAACTGTCCTCAAACATTAATGCGCTGTGGGCATTCTTTAATGCTTCTGTCCAAGGCTCCGCCCGTATTTATCAGACTTTGACAGGCCCTGCTGGTAAAAAGATTATGGCTGGCGGTATATTGCTTGGCTCTATGCAGGCAGTATTGTTGGCAGCAGCAGGCTATAGAGATGACGAACCACCAGAGTTTGTCAGAGAACGTAACTTTATTATTCCATTACCAAATGGAAAATACTTTGGCATACCATATCCACTTGGATACAATGTCTTCCCTAACACTGGCCGTCTTACCACTCAGTTTATTTTAGGCGGTGGTAAACATGGCGCAAAATATGTAGGCTACTTATTAAATTCATTCATGGATGCGTTCAATCCTTTGGGTAGCAGCGATTTGGCACAGACTATCTCACCCACAATCGTTGACCCTATTGTTGCTCTGTATGGTAACAAAGATGCATTTGGTAGACCAATTTATAAAGAAGATAAAGCCACCAATCCTACTCCAGGCTATATGCGTTCTAGAGAAGGGGCAAGTGCAATTAGCAAACAGCTTTCNTACTTCTTTAATTTAGCATCTGGTGGAGGCAAGTATAGTAAAGGNTACTTTAGCCCAACAGCAGATGAAATTGACTATGTAGCTGGTCAATTTACTGGCGGTTTAGGCCGTGAAATCATGAAAGGCGGAGAAGCTATACATGCTGCCGCAACTGGCGAAGAGCTTCCTCCTTACCGCATTCCATTGGCTGGTCGTTTTTATGGTGATACCAAATCAAATGCTGCCGAAACATCTCGTTTTTATAACAACATTACCCGCATGGCAGACCATGAAAATGAGGTCAAAGGTCGCCAAAAGAACCATGAGAATGTGTTTGAGTACTACAAAGAGCATCCAGAAGCCAGATACTATCAAATGGCTAATACTGTAGAGAACGAAGTAAATGCCCTCAATAAACAGAAAAAAGAGTTTATTGAAAAGGGTTTGCCTAAAGAGCGTATTCAACGCCTAGAGAAGCAAAAGGTTGAGAAGATGAAACGCTTTAACGATATTCTCAGGAAGTACGAATAAGTTTAATCTTGACCATACCTTTGACTTCTTCTGAGAATATAAAGGTAGGCAAGAACTGGCGGTCATTTACCTTGAGTGCATCTGCCACTCCATCCAATCCCGATTTGATCGCAGCAACCATGTTATCAGCGTCTCTATGGCGTTTATCTGGTGGATAGAAGGTTATCTCCATCGGAATCTTTTGATCGCCTGTAGCCTCTAATTTAGCCTCTAAGGTTAAAGCCCAACAAGCCTGTCNATATTCTTTCTTTTTCTTGGCTTTTTTAGCCCAATGTAAGGCTGAGTTTGGTGACAATTCCTTTGGTGGCCACGGCAAGAAAACGCAATCGTTCATTCTCATCTCTCTAAGTTATTGATTTTATTGACTTCTTCACTATAACAGGTGTTATAGTGTGTATATTTGCAACACATGAATAAATATGGGTATAACCTATTGACTTCTCTTTTTATTTACTGCAAACTGCAGACTGTTTAACTGCTAGGAAAAACATGAAACACACACCTTACACTACCCCCGCTGGGTTACAAATTGGTTCTCGTTATCAGGAGAATGGTATCACAGCTNCAATTGAAGATCCCGATATGATTCGTATTCAGGAGGCTTTATTAGCTACCCCTGATTACATTCGCAGCACGAAGATACATAACAGATATGTTGCGTTTTATGTGTTTGTTTGCGTATTTTCTGTTTTTTATTATCTTTTATTTCGCTAGGAGAAATTATGGAATACGAAACTTTGACACCAATGCAATGTGAAATTTTGAAGGCTGCATTTAAAGCCATGGACGAGGAGCTTGGCATTCGTCCAGTAACACCTGAACAGATGCAAGCATTTCGTCTGCGCTTAGATGAGATTGAAAATGCGTATAACGAACAAATTTAATATCCCGCAGACGTTTATTAACGTCCTAGATCGCCCTCAATACGATAAAGGTCACTGCCACTTATCGGCTACGCAATTACTCAATAGCCCCAAGATTGTGGCTTTGACCAATAAGTTTAAGGATGANATAGANCAAGATGCCTCAGACATGGTTTGGTCTATNTTTGGTTCNGCTGTTCATAACATCTTAGAGCATGGCAGAGATGAAAATCATATTGTTGAACAAAGACTTCACGCAGAACATGATGGCTGGGAGATATCAGGAGCAATTGATTTACAGATTCTTAATCCTGATAAAACCATTAGCATTCGTGACTACAAGACGACAACGGCTTGGGGNGTAATGAACGAGAAGATTGAGTGGGAACAACAGCTCAATATTTATGCTTGGCTAGTAGATAAATCGTCACAAGAAAAAGTATCTGACTTAGGTATTGTTGGAATCATTCGTGACTGGAGTCGTAGAGATGCAGCCAATCGTGAGAACTATCCAGAGTCACCAATCAAAGAATTACCAATTCGTTTATGGAGTATGGAGGAAAGAAATGCGTTTATTTCTGCTCGGATTAAGTTGCATAGTGCTTGCGATTTTGCTTTGGAAACAGACGGAGAACTCCCAGAATGCACCCCAGCAGAAATGTGGGAAAAGCCTACCGTATGGGCGGTGCGTAAANCTGGNGGAAAGCGAGCACATTCTTTATACGATACCCCAGAGAAAGCGCTTGGTGCTTTAGCAGAGTTAGGTGATGCTTATGAAATAGATGTACGGCCAGGCGAACGAACTCGCTGTGAGAATTTTTGTGTAGTAAATAGCTGGTGCGAACAGTACCGCAAATATAAGGAGGGATTATGAATCCATTAGAAATCGCTATGCAACTCGAACGGCTTATCAGGCCGACAGTCGAGGCTTTGAAGATTCAAGATAACACAATCGAAGGATTACTCAGAGCGCAGTATCAATTTACAACAACCATCTCTTCATTGGANTTGCAAGTAGAAAAATTGCAAAAGGAAAATGCAGAATTATGGGACAAACTTAAATGGAATAAACAATGAAAAAANTACTTNGCATTTTATTNGTTGCAGTATGCACAAGCGTTTATGCAGAATGCACAACTAACACCATTATGTATGGCACCAAGATGGTTGTTTGTAGCACTTGTTGCGATATGAATGGCAATTGCGTTACTAATTGTTTTTAATATCATGAAAACACGTTACCAAATGTTGTATGACTTTATGATTGCCTTGGCAAGCAATCCTAAGTTCACTTATGGCGCTGATGATTTATTGGACATTGGCACCGAAAATTACGAAGACATCGCAAAAGATGTTTATTTAATGGCAACAAAATTAACAGACCAATTTTGGAATGACACTTATGGAAAAACACATGTCCGTTCATAAAAAACTACAAGAAGCAAGGATTATGCTTCAAAACACAAAACTCACTAAATCAGGAAAGAATAAATTTGCTGGGTATGAATACTTTGAGTTGGGTGATTTTCTGCCTCAGATTCAAGTCATCTGCCAAAAGATAGGATTGTGTGGCGTTGTATCGTTTGATCAAACTATGGCATATCTGACCATCTATGATGTAGATGGAAATGATAGAGGCTTCGTATCTTTTACTTCTCCAATGTCTACGGCTGCCCTCAAGGGTTGCCATGATGTGCAGAACTTAGGCGCAGTACAGACCTACCTTCGCAGATATTTGTGGACAAATGCTTTTGAGATTGTTGAGCACGATGCCTTAGATGCTACAACTGGAGCTGCTGAACCAGTAAAAAAGCCTGAGCCTAAAGTGGAACCAGCACCACCAAAGGCTAAACCGATTGCTGGCCAAAAGGGTGAGTGGCAGATTGTTGCCCCAGCCAAACCTGAAGGTGATGTTAAAGAATGGCTAGAACTGATTAAGACAGCATCTTGGATGTTGTTAGACCTGTGTTCCAATGAGGAAGATGTTATGCATATCTTCCGCAAGAACAAAGTCTTATTCGATANGATTAAGGCTACCGATGCCATCTTCTTCAAAGAGTTGATGGTGAAATTTACTGATACAAAAAACAAATTTACTAAGGAGTAATNATGGCTTTTGAGCAAAAACCAAATACGGGTGCAATGTTTCGTAATACCCAAAAGAAAACCGACAATCATCCAGATATGCGTGGCGATCTTCATTTAGATAAGACTTTCCTTATCAACATGATGGACAAATCTAAAGGTGCATTAGTAAAGATTTCAGTATCTGGCTGGTCTAAAGAATCATCTGCAGGCAAGAAGTATTTATCTTTATCTGCTTCTGAACCTTATGTTAAACCTGGCTCATCTATTGCAGATGACGACTTACCTTATTAAGGATTAATCATGGGAAGAACTAAAAAACAAATAGCCGAAGCAAACGAAGCTTTTGAAAGAAGGCAAGCTGAAATAGCTCACGAGGCCAATATCCAGCGTTTAATTTCTGAGCGTATGCCAGTGCATTGGGAAGAAGTGGCTCAAAAGCAAGAAGTAGAACTCAATGTATTGCGCCAAGAAAATGAAGAGCTGGCTCGTATTTGCGTATTGCGTTACGAAGAAATTGAAAAGTGGAAGTTTGTAATTAAATACTTGGAGAATCGGATTGAAAACTCTTCAATTTGAAGCCGTAAAAGTTGCTTTGAAGCAGGATAAGACAGGCTATGTCCTGACCTTATCCATGCATCCTGACGATATCCCAGAAGAATTACTTCGGGATTTCGTTGGGGCAAGGTATCAAGTTGTCATGGTTAGATTAAATCAAAGTGAAGCACCAATGGATCGCCAAGAAGAATTTGAAGGTGATCGAGCGATGCGAATTGCTGGCATGATGTGTAAGGATCCCAAGTTTTGGAAATACCTTTACGCAGATGAACAGATTTTTGATGAGGATATGGAACAGGCCACAGAATGGGTTCGCAATTATTTAAATGTCGAATCCAGAGCTGACCTTAAAACTAACCGTGAAGCCCAGATTTTATTAGATAGATTACACAGGGAATACCAAGAATGGATTCAAAAAAACTAATACCCTATTCGGTATATCTTCCTGAGGAGTACCACGAAAAGCTTCGGGAAGCTGCCAAAAAAAGAGAAGCTTCGGCTTTGATTCGTAATGCTATTGGAATGATGGTAGATGGCACAGATGTGTTTACAACTGGCTACAACACAGGAATCAAAGATGCTGCCAAAATCATTTACGACTGTGAAGAAGCTCAAATGATTGCTGTCAAGGGTAAGGACTTGGGAGTAGTTCTTTCAGAACGCATACAGGAGCTAAAGAAATGACAGAAGATCCATCAAGAAAACTGGCGTTGGAAATATTCCATATGTTGTCCACAAAAGCTGACACAGATGTAACAGTAATACTGGCAGCCGTATCTATGGTGTTATCAACCATCTCTGTTGAAGTTGGAATGGAGGAAGAAAAGGCTGTTTATGCTTTTACTAAGTCTTTCCGTCATGCCAAAAGCAGAGTTAAAAACATAATGAAACAGGTGCATTAATGAATGAGAAAGACCTCAGAGATGCTTTTGCCATGCTTATTATTAATGGCATGTTGTCTCGGCTAGATCCAGCAGANATAGATCCTGCCAATGTCTGGTATTTGGCTGACTGCATGGTAGCAACAAGAGAACCAAAGTCGGCCATTGGCCTACCCCCAATCAAGCGGAGAAAGAAGAGTGAAGCTTAAATATTGTTCTTCATGCATGTTATTTAAGCCAGAAAAAACAGGTAAAGTAGTCCAAACAGCCAATAAAAAGGTAACCCGTTTTAAATGTGAAAGTTGTTTAAAAAAGATCAGTGAGCGTAAATTTCAATCAAAAGGAGCAAAATAATGACTGAATGGACATTGTTTTTTTGTTGTATTTCATCTATCGTAGCGTTTGTATACTTAGTTTATGAGGAATTAAAATGACAACCTTTACCACTGAAGACAAGCAAGCAGCATGGACAGCATATGATTTAACCAGAGAGCTTCTCAACGATCCTGCGTTGATTCCTAATGAGGTTACAAGGGAAATAGTCACTCAGATGCTCATAAAACAAGCGGATGCAATCACGGAACTGCAACAATTGTTTGATAAAACACTAAGCAATTGGGCAAAAGATATGGAGCGAAATAGAAAATGACTTGGAACCTACGGCTTGTAAATACTACCAATCCTGAATATCCTGATGATAAACAGATAGAGATCTGTGAAGTCTATTACGATCAAATGGGTAAGCCGTTAGGTTATAGCACCGCCTCTATTAGTGGCGAAGATGTCCAAGAAATTAGAAAGTATTTAATGTGGGCGCTTGAAGCTTTAGAAAAGCCTGTTTTGACTTTTAAGGGAAAGAAAAATGGAAATTAAAGTCCGCATGATTAAGGAGAATAAAGATGGCTCAGCTCTTGCTGAAGTTGACTTCGATAAAAAAGGATGGGAAACCCTTGTCCAATGGGGTCTTGTTGCTATGCTTACCAAAGCAGTTAGTGAATATGCCCCTCGACCCGAAGACCTTGAAGACGATACAAAGCCAGCCAAAAAGTCCAAAAAGAAAAAAGAGTTAGATATGGACGGGAGATGCTAATGAGAGATGGTGGAAAAGGCGATGCCCAGCGCCCTTTAGGAATTCCCATGGAAGAGTTTGATGCTAAATGGGANGAGATCTTTAAAAAAGATAAAGAAAAGGACAGTGGCATAAATGTTACTCTAAACATCGAAGATGGAGAAACAACGGCTACTGTTACTAAGACCTGGAGCTTTTAATGAAGCCCATTCCAAGTTGGGTGAAAACACCTACTGACTTTATTTCACATCTTGGC
>JGI26470J50227_1000307_pt1 | contig 21527 bp, 17 predicted proteins | sample FreactTroBogLake_FD_50227 | JGI IMG/M metagenome (IMG submission 50227) | reverse complement strand
AGGCCACCCTCATAATCTGCGACCGGTTGTATTGTCCTTTTTGATTTACTATGCTGAGCTATAACAACTTTTATGGCATCCAATACCCTATCTTTTTTAAGACCACTCATAATTAATGTGCCCTCATCCATACCTTCTGGCCTTTCATGAGCATTCCGGATTGTAATAGCAGGAAGATTTAATAAAGAACCCTCTTCGGAAATTGTTCCGCTATCTGACACAACGCAAAGCGCCTCCATCTGCAGCTTAATATAATCACAAAATCCAAACGGCTTTAAAAACTGAATATGTTTATTTAACATACCTAGTTCAATCGTATCTAATCTCTTTTTTGTACGTGGATGAGTGGAAACAATAACTGGCATTTGATATGTATCGGCAATAGCATTGAGTGTCTCAAGCATGTCGCGCATATTCTCTTCGCTGTCTATATTTTCCTCACGATGAGCGCTAACGACAAAAAATTTATTAGGCTCAAGGCCTGTTTTTTGCATCACATCAGACCTGTTGATTTTTGGCATGTAAAAAGCAAGAACTTCCTGCATATGGGAACCAGTTTTAATGATCATTTCTGCAGGGATTCCCTCAGCTATGAGATATCGACGGGCATGCTCTGTCAAGACAAGATTAATATCGCTCAAGTGATCTAAAACTCTACGGTTTAATTCCTCTGGCACCCTCTGATCAAAGCACCGATTGCCTGCCTCCATATGAAAAACAGGTATTTTTCTACGCTTTGCGGGAATGACAGATAAGCATGAATTTGTATCTCCGTAAAGCAAAACCGCATCGGGTAGCTCGGACTCCATTACTGCGTCTGATTTCTCAATTACCCTAGCTATAGTTTGTGCCACGTTACCTCCCACCGCCTCTAGGAAATAATCAGGCTTACGTATACCCAAATCCTCAAAAAAAAGTTGATTCAGCTCATAATCATAATTCTGGCCAGTATGAACGAGTACATGTTTAGTATGCAGATCAAATTCTGCAATAACTCGACTCATCTTAATTAATTCAGGCCGAGTGCCAACTATAGTCATCACTTTAAGCATTTAAGGCTTCCTTAATATAATCCAACTTTAAAAGAGTATTTTTTATCTGCTCAATATTTAGTCGATTAGTATTATGAGAAGTGTAGTCTTCTAGTTGAGAAATCTCTGTTTCACCCTCTGTGTAGTACTGCGCATAATTCAAATCCCTATTATCTGCAGGTATACGATAATACCTACCTAGATCGAATGCCTTGGCCATTTCTTCACGCGAGACTAAAGATTCATATAGCTTCTCACCATGTCGAGTACCAATAATTCGAATATCCCCAGTCTTCTTGAAGAGCTCCTGGATTGCCTGCGCTAAGTCAGCTACAGTAGCGGCAGGAGCTTTTTGAACGAAGATATCCCCTTGCTGACCATACTCAAATGCATACAAAACTAAATCAACAGAATCCTCAAGCGACATTAAAAATCGCGTCATATTAGGATCAGTCACTGTAACAGCTTGACCTTCCCTTACCTGCGCTACAAACAGCGGGATAACAGAACCACGGGAGGCCATTACATTTCCATAGCGAGTAGCACAAAAAATTGTTTCGCCCTCTTTTTGTGATCGAGCCTTTGAAATCATGAGTTTCTCTGCCATTGCCTTTGAAATACCCATTGAATTTATTGGATAAACAGCCTTATCAGTACTCAAAACAACTAAACGACTTACATTGTTCGCCGTTGCAGCCCTTAGAACATTATCGGTGCCGATCACGTTGGTAAGAACAGCCTCCATAGGATAAAACTCGCAAGATGGAACTTGCTTGAGCGCTGCGGCATGAAAAACAAAATCTACTCCTTTGAGAGCCTCATTAATACTTCCATAATCTCGAACATCACCGATGCAAAATTTAAGTTTTGAATTATTAAAAGCAATACGCATATCCTCTTGCTTTTTTTCATCTCGACTAAAAATTCGAATCTCCCGCACTTCTGTGGATAAAAATCTTTTAAGGACAGTATTTCCAAAGGAACCTGTGCCGCCTGTGATTAATAGAACTTTATTTTTAAACATAGTGAGCCCTAAATTATTTGTATGCATGCATCATCTTAATTAACTCAGGCCATGCTGGAGACTCATATCCAGTTGCTGCCTTCAATCGTTCAGAATTCAAAGATCGGTCAATCCTAAATGAATCATCCCGAATAATTTGAATCTCTTTTTTGTAGAATTTTGCAATCAAGCTTAATAACTCAAATTTGTTTATTGGTTTTGCTGCAACATGGTAAAGCCCAGATAATTTATTGTTTGGTATTATAAAATCTCGTATGAGCTCTGCAAATGCTACAGTTGGTAGGCCCGAAAAAATTGCCTGCACAAAACCGTTACAACTACTGCTCTGCGAAAGAAACCAGTCTAGTAAACCGTAGCATGTTTCTAATTCATGCCCAATAGTGGAGGTACGAAGGGTGACTGAATTTGGATATTGTAATTCTCCTAATATTTTAGATTTCCCATATATATCCGTAGCATCGGGTAAATCATTCTCAGTATAATTTCCCTTGTTGCCGGAAAATACGCAATCAGTGCTGACATGTATAATGCGTGCACCAAAAAGATTGCATAGACGGGCCAAACGGTGAGGCAACAATGAGTTAATTGGAACAGAAAAGAGTGGATCCTCAGATTCTGGCCTATGCTTAGTAAGACCTGCGCAGTTAATTACTAGGTCCGGGGTAGTTTGATCAAAAAGAGCTATCAAAGAATCAGATTGCATAACATCAATGCCGCTTATTAGACTACTTTGAATCGAAGGACTAAAATATCTCTTCCATCTAACATCTCTAATGCTACCGAAAACAATATTTGAAGAATCCTGAGAAAGAATTCGCAGAACAGCGCTTCCAATCATTCCATTTGCGCCTACTACCAATATTCTCACAAGACATCCTTTTGAAATATTTTTTCTAAAAACTGCTCTGCATTTAATAGGTGCAGCGACTTTTCTTCAATCCCCATAAATCGCTTGACAGCTCTTGCAATTGATTTAGGAGATTCGGGGTCAAAAACCTCCTCCGGATCAACTACATCACGAACATAATCAAGCTCGGAGGCCAGGATAGGTAGGCCCGCTTGCCTGGCTTCAATGAGAGGTAAACCTAAAGATTCTAATTTGGAGGGATAAATTGCAGCCTTAGAATCATGATACAAACTCAAAACTGTCCGATAATCAACTGCTCCAAGATTATGAATCTTCAACCCATACTTTCTCTTTGAATTATTTATAAGCTCACAAACTAAACTAGATTTAACCTCATCTAAAGTTAAGCCTAATGAAGGGAATATGCCCTCGATGGCCAATAATTCCCAAGCCACAAGAAGATTTCTGTGATTTTTATGAGGTTCGCCCGAGGCAATATAAATAAAATCATAATTTAACTGATCTGATTTTTGCTTGGAAATGAGACCTCTACTGTAATTCATTGGGTCCTTTACAAAAGGCAGCATGATTACTGGAGTTGCAGCCTTGACTAAAAATTCCAAAATATTTTTCATTGAAAATGTCTGTACTACAAATAAGTCAACATCTTTAATACGAATTTTCAACCATAGACGCTCAATAAAAATACGAATTCTAACTAATAGCGAAAAGCCAACCAACGAAACCTTTTCAATTAAATAACGATTTTGAATATAAACGACTACACGCCCACCCAATTTAAATAATGGTGGTAAATTTCCGAAACATAAAACAATATCCGAATCAACTGAATTACAGTATATCCAATACTCCGACCGAAGCCTCGAAATAATTGTTCCACTTACAAAGCGCACAATAATGTGCTTTGGGATATTAATTGATTCTCTGACCCTACTATCCACCAATAAGATAGCTCTTTGGTGCTGCGGTAAAGCTCCTAAAATTGAATCTAGCAAAGCTTTGCCACCACCCGCGTGTATGTTAATTGCATTGATAAACAAGATGCTAGACATTTTTTTATAGCTCACCTAATAACTTTTTTTACATAGAAAATGATTACGGATGCGTGAACTAATAAAAATGAATAGAACACAAAAAATCAAAGGGGAAAACCATTTAGCCCACGCTATTGGCTGGCTAAATTGAACAATGGAATTTGCAATTGAAACAGAAAACCAAAATCTTAAGTAACTATTTTTTATAATTTTAAAAAAAAAGATTTTTTCTAAGCTTATCATCGCAAAACTCATTAAGAATGTTGCTATGAAAACAATTACTAGGGAATTACTTAAGGCAAAGAATCCAATAAACCCGGGTAAAACACCAAAACTATATCCATATAGAAAAGAAAAATTATCTCTAGCAAATGGACTGTTAGCCAGGATTTGATAAATACCATATGAAGCAGTAGTAGAAGGCTCAACTATGGCCTTTTTAAATATAGTAAGCCCGGCAAAGGGGGAGTCGATAGAAGTTGCAACCCCCTCTGGACCAACCCACCTATTAACAAATAAGGAACTAATTTGCCCAATATATTCAGACGGGTTGCCTTTTAAGACGGTCTCCTCCTGTTGATGCGCTGGTAGAATGGCAGGAGAAATACCCAAGGCTTGACCTAAAATTTCATAATTACGGTTTATTTCATTAAACTGTTGATTTTTGATTTTGAACTCCGTGGAGCCAGAATAAAGTTCTGCCCGTAGATAGGAAACTGCAAGCAGGGATATTATTAAAGAGGCTAAGAATATTGAAGATATTGAAAAAAATTTCTTCCACTTTAAAAGACTAACATTTAATGAGTAAATAGCGACAATTACTAAGGGAAATGCAGTCATTAAGAAAACACCCCTACTCAAAAGTGTTATCGATATTATTAATGATATAAAGCAAATAATAAAGACTTTAAATATTATGTCAATATTTAACTTGTTTAAAATTGAGCATAACCAAATTGGAAATAAGGCATTAAATCCAAAAAAGAATAATTTATTTATACCAAAAGGAAAAATATTTTTCGATAAAACTCCTACTTGAAAAATATGATACTTAAAGTTAAAGAAAGAAAGAATAAGAACAGATGCTGTAAAAAACATCAACTCTATGATTATTTTAATATTTGTAGATTTATTAATAATCTTATTTTCTGAATATATTTCTAAATTCTTATTTTTTTTGAGGAATAATAATTTAGAAAGTATTAAACCCAATATACCAATAGTCGTAGTGAGCAACAATCTATCGAAAGAAGTAGTACTATAGGAAAAGTTTCCCACTGGTTCAAAGAATTTTAAGCCGCCCAGTAACATCAGTCCAATTTTGATTGGAAAAGCTAATGTCAAAAATAATGACAAGGTCCCAAAGAAATAGCTTTTAAATGAAAACAGGGATAATAAAAGAATTGCTATAAATGAAGTATAAAAAACAGATAGTATTAAAATATCACCATTGTAAATAAAAAATCCGGAGAATAATAGAATTATTAATAAAAAAGATACGAAAAATATTAAATATTTATAAAAATAATCTCTTATATTTATAAATAATAAGTATCTATTCATATTATCCCTATGTTAAATTTTTATTTTTCTTTTAAGATACTTAAAAAGTAAGCCGAAGATCATTTTTACATTAACAAGAAAAAATAATCCATCTAAAATAAATGATGGTAATACTTTATTTTTTTGCCTACCATAATGCCATTCTTTGTTACATAGGAATTGATTAAGCCTGCTAATCCCCCCATCACGCATTATACTGACTATTAGGGGTATAAAAGTGGCCCTTAAATGCGAATTTTTTCTTAAAAAAAGTTCATAGTCAGCTCCAATTAAATATGATTCATCATATAAGCCAAAAATATCAATATAATTCCTGTTTATAAAAGCGCCTTGATGAGGAATTTGATTGGCCATTAGATGCTTTGTCCATGAGAAGTTTTTTCCATAAGGACCGCCGATAATAATATCTTTATCGTTTCTATCAACCACTAATACTAGTCCATAAACAACGTCTGCCATTAAGTTTGAATTTAAGTAAGAAGATGCAATTGATAGGGTTGACGAATCCATTAGAAGATCGTCTGCATTAATAAAAATTAACCATTGACCTTTGCTATTTTGTATTCCCAGGTTAAAGGCGTGAGTTAATCCCCTATCAAACTTCGTATGCCAATACGTAATTGATTTCTCATATTTTTTAATAATATCTACGGTAGTATCTTTTGAGCCGCCATCAATGACAATAAGCTCATAATCTGCATTAATTTGCTTGACAATGCTATCCAAGCAACCATCTAGAAATTCATCAGCATTATAAGTAACTGTAATAACTGAAATAAGAGGTAAATGCACAGAGTTATTTGAAACCATCGGGGATTGTAAAGATGCGATTTCGTTTTTCTGGATTTGCTAGAATCTCAATAAAAATACCAGCGTCAATACAAAGAGTTTTACTTCTTTTAAGCTGCGCAAGAATATTTACAGAGCCTATTCCAGCAGCAACCAATATAAGATCATACTTTTCAAGCGTAATGTAAGGATCTATCAGCTCATTCATTGCATTATCTTCTGAAATGCCATAATGGTCTACTGAATTTGCGCCGATTAAATTCAATGATGAACTTATCTTATCTCGTTTTTCTTGATTTGCACTTGTAATAACAAGTATATTTTTATTACGAATCAATCTTTCTGACTCTGGGCCGCATAGTAGGGCGTAAATAAAATAAAAAGGGACGTAGTTCTTCACAGTAAGTTCAATGTTGGCCCGTTCAAACCATTCGCATACAGGCTTTGTATACTCCTCAGAAAATCGCCCCTGAGTCCTAGTAAAGTGAATGGCTAAGTAACCCGATGAAGATACTGCCTGAAGAGACTTTACATAATTTTTTTTTAAGGCGATTAGATCATCTTTCTTATAGCTTTCACCCCAGCATGTGGTCTCAGGTTCCCCAAATAAACTATTTATTTTAATTCGAGTTAATTTAATAAGATAAATGATAAAACCGAGAAATCTATTCCTATCAGTAATTAGTGGTGTACGACGACCTACACTAAATATAAATTCTCCATCCGCCATTCTATAAATCGGCATAAAAGAAATCTTCTGTGCAGCAATAGCTTTTTTAATAAAGTTTTGATACCAATCACATGTATCTCTTTTATAAAAATCTATTTGCCAAATACTACCTCTTGGAACACTTTCAATATAGCCCGGAATGACAAGCTCGTTAACTACAGTTAATGTCTCATAAAGAGTTGGCAGCTTCTTTGAAGCTTGGTTATGTTTAATGAGCTTATTGATTGCGCTTCTAAAAACGTATTTTATTAACTCCTTGAAATTTAGTCTGAGCGGATCCACATCCCATCTCATGCTAGGTATATATAATCCAATCCTACCCAATCTCAACAACCTAAAAAAATGAGCAGAACGGAAGCTTGATAACTTTATTGTATTTCCATAATAATAAATTGAAGCTATCTTGCTTTTAAAAATTGCATATGAAATTCTTACATTTTGAAGCTTAGATAAATTATTTTGATGGGAGCGGAATTTAGCCAAGCTTTTACCGACATAAGCTATTAAAGGATATTTCATAGCTGTAAACAGATATATTCCAAGGTCTGGACCGGCACCATGACTAGAAAAACCGAGATTAAACTCATCATCAAAAAAATAATCTAAGGCATTGATCATGTCTTTTTTTCGAAAAATTGCGCATCCTGGTGATAGTGGAAATATANCCCCCCCCAACAATAGATGTCCGTCTATAAAAAAACTGGTACTAAAAGATCCGGCCTCTAAACCCGAATACATAGGATGCATACCAATTTTTGCACCCACAGTATCTATCATCCATGCCGCACAAAAAGCGAAGGCTATATCATCAGAGTTAAGGGGGGGAACTAAAAATTTTAAATAGTCCTTATCTAAAATATCATCACTAAATAGCAATACAACCAATTCTCCTTGGGCCTCTTTTGCCAAATTTAACCAATTTCTTGTTGGCCCTAAATTTTCATTATTAACAATTACCCTTATTCGAGCATCCTCACTTGCATATTGTTGAGCTATTTGAACACTATCATCGGAGCTTTTATTGTCTGCAATAATTATTTCAAGGTCTTGCCAATTTTGGTTGATCGCACTCTCAATCGCCTCTGAAAGATATTTTCCAGAGTTGTAACACGGAATTAGGATGCTTACTTTTGGCAAATAATCATTTTCCATACTAAAAAACTCCGTTTATCAATTTAAATATAAAACTGATTCGACTCTCCCATGTATGGTCTTGTTGTGCACGAGTTAATGCCGACCTTCGTATTGACTCTTGAAGATGCTCATCGCGCAAAAGAACTTCTAGAATTTCAGCGCAATTTTGTGGTGAACTGTAGCATAAAATTTCTCTGCCGATGTGATACCAATCTGTTAATTCAGGGTTGTATGAAGTTAGATACAAAGCACCACACATAGGAACCTCAAAATCCCTGCCCTTTAAATGCTGAATTTCGTCAAGATGTCCTACCCCTCCAACACCAAGCACGATTTTTGAACGATTTATTAACTCAATACTCTTTTTGAAAGATACATAACCATTTGGCCACCCTTTTCCATAGGGTTGCACATTAAATCCATACTTACACAAAGAATCAATTATGGTTTTACGCACCCCATATCGAGCTCCCAAGAACAATACATCAATATCTCTGTTTAATTTTAATGATTGATGAAATTCTGGATCAGCACCCTCAGCTAAATACACTGGTCTAGCTCCAATTTTCCAAAGGTATGGAACAGCAGATTTCCATGTAGTCCAATAAATATCAACCAAAGGCGCAATCAACTCCTGACCAACTATCATACCCATCTCACTACGAGCCTTAAGTTTATGTTTATCATCAAGGCCCATAAAAACTGTCCAAATATTTCTATCGGCCAAGCCTTGCAGCATTTCGGGCGCTAAAAAAGATGAGTCTGCGTAGATAAATACGAGTTCAATAGGAGATGTACTTCGGTCCATTTCATCAATTAATGCCAAAATACGCATACCCTCTGAATATCTTAAGGAATTATTCCACTCTTCATTGACCATACCCACAGAAAAAAAATCAAAATTAGATAGTCGACGAAAGCTAGGCCATAAACCGTGCTGCTCCCAAGATTCATGGCCAAGAGCCAACACTCGGGGAATAGATGACAGTTTGCGTCGATTATGACAACGTACAGCAAGCTCCTCCGGTAAGGAGCGCTCTCTTATTTCGGACTGGTGTATCTGGTGTATTAAAAAATCAAAATGAGTACGTCCACGAAACCTCTGCAATAACTGCCAAAAATTATATAAAGGGGTCTTCATTAAAACTAACTTAGTTTTTTGAAAGTCCACCCTGAATTTCTTAGCCATTAATTTGCCTTAAAACTACGATAAAAATTGGTGCATTCATATCTAAAAAAAGGAGAAAACAAACTCAATAAGAATCCATAAATCCCTATATATAGCCCGACTTGAATTATAAAATCGCCTAATGAGACAGTGCGAATATATATAAATCCACCACTAACAATCATCGCTGCAAAAAATGCGCAAAAGAACTCGCTCAGAATTAACCGTTGATCGCTACGATTTAAATGAAGTATGCGCACTAACGAACTTGGAAAGTACCAAATACCAGAAAGCAATATAGATAGGATCGGAGCTGCCACTATACCTATAAGACCTACAAACTTTCCACCCATAATTAATAGTACTATGAAAATTAAACTTTGAAAAAATATTGCTTTGCTCGAACCCTTTATATCTCCCAGCGCAATACAGATATTAGAAAGGCTAGTTATCGTTATTCCAAAAACTAAACTGAGACACAAGAGCATATTAATATCATTTCCAGCATACAGACTAGCCCCAACCCAAAATCGTACAAATGCTTCATTTAGACTAATCAATCCACCCGCCACTAATAAGATCAGCCAAATCATCATCCTTAATAGGCGAACCAATAAGACTCGTGACTTCTGAATTCCACCCTCGCCTAAGAGGTGTGAAAGAGAAGGCATTACAGCCATAAGAGGGCGAGATATTATCATACGAGAAATATCGAATGCCTTTCTTGTTAATGCAAGCAGAGGAACGATTTCTGCCCCCAAGAAGCGAGCTGTAATAAAGGCATCTAAGTTATTGCTTACAATGCTGCTAGACTGAGAGAGGAAGGTAAATTTCATCAGCTTACCTAACTCACGAACCCTTTGTACAGAAAACTTTAATGCAATCTTTTCATGCTGCAATCGCCTAATTAAATATATTAAGTTACCAAATATCATTCCAGAACCGCGGAGAAGCATTGAATATGCCAGTGCCATCAAGCCGAATCCAACATGGAGTAGATAGAGTGTAAGCAGTATGTCTAATACATGAACAATTACGTAAATAACTCCAATCCCGACGCTACTTTGTAATCCCTGATTAATAGACGTGATGGCATAAGCAAAAATTTGCAGAGAGGAACCAATTATGGCTAGCTGGAAAGCTTTAATTAGAACACTCCTGTCTCCTTCGCCATCAACATTAACCCAGTTGGGTATATATGGTGCGGCAAAAATTCCTAGCATTATGAGAAAAAAAGCGATGAAGGCAGATAGTAGCAATCCGGCAAAAATAAATTCACCTAGAAAATGAACATCAGACCGACCATAAGCAGCAGCTATACGCTGTTGGAGAATGGTTGATAATCCAGGGTCGACTGCTGTTAGCCATAGTAAGATATTTCCAGTAGCAAGCCAGGCGCCATAAAGACCTAACGAAATGTGATGTAGATATAAGGGCACTAAAATTACACCTGATATCATCATGATCAAAATAGAGGCGTAGTGAAAAAATAAATTCCACTTCACAGTATTGACTCTATTAACAACCATCATCTACACACCGTTTTTATGCGAACGTGAAAAAAATCTTACCCAAATATCAACGAGACCCAACTTTAAAACTATGATCTGCACAAGAGCCTTCGGCTTCTGAACCAACCAAAGTGGCTTTAATTTCATTTTCGCAATAAAAGCTTCGTAAGACAATGGATCGGTTACGATCCACGCGCCTGATTTATATGCATACAATGCCTGAATCTGATCGAAGTATCCCCTTTTTTTCTTTTTATAAATGAAATCAGGTGCCAATGATTTTGGGTAAGGGTGCTCCAAAGGAATCCAACCCGTACCCCATGTCTCAGGTGTAAATCTTATTTTATTAAAATCAGCATCACAACCAGCTAAGGGCTCAGAGATTATTGCTAGGCTAGGGTTTTTAGTCCTTTCTAAAATCGAAAATCCCAGCGCTATAAAAAAATAATTTGATTCATAAAATTTTTCTAGTAACTTCCAACTATTAGCATCTAATTTTTGGTTTTTATATATGTAAATACTCAACTTTGGGTAGCTAACCAAAAACTCGATAATCTTATTTGGCTTTTGAAAAATCTTAACCTCTTCTTTGTAATTAAATATTCTTATCAATGAACCGGCAGGTTGAGTGAATGAAAAAAGAAGTACTTCTGGAGTATAATTTTTTAAAGTTCCTAAAATCCTCTCAATAGACCCAACAAAGATAACATCATCATCTGAGAAATACCAAACATATTTTCCTTGCGACATCTGATAAAGAAATTCCATATTTCTATCAAGTCCAATGTTAGATTCCTGATTGAAATACTTAAAATTTATATTCTTTTTATCTATGCATTCCAAAATTTCAATAGTTGAATCCTCTGAAGCGTTATTGCTTACTATGACCTCTATATTATTGAAAAGATCAATATCACTGCTAATGTATTCAAAGAAAAGGTTAAGAGTTTTTTTTAGTTTTTCTGCTCTGTTGTATGTTGGTATAGCTATAGTTAAATATGTCATTTGTGTACTATTTTTTATAATCTTAGTGATTATGTTGTAAAAGCAGTTATGGACGCATCAAAATCTGCCTCTTTTTTAAATATATATAATCCGCAGCCATATTCACACTTTCTGGCATGCTGAAATGAGGCATTCTCATGTATATGATATCCAGAATCGTCTATTAATGAAAAGCTAGTCATTAATAGTCTATCGAATTCGGTGACAATAGTTTGGGGATCAAATATCCGGTGAGCATTAAAGCAGACACCCTCACTACCCACCGGGACTCCCAAAATTAATGTGCCGCCAGGAGCAAGAACTCTTTGTAACTCCTTGCAACCCTTCGACCACCCATCAATATCTACTTGATCACCATAACGACCCAAGCCAATATGTTCTATAACGTGTAGGCAACTCAAACTTGAAATTGAATTATCTGCAAACGGGAGCGAGGTAATGGATCCCTCTTGATACCGCAATCCATCAACTTTTATATCTAACGGTCTTATATCAACGTATACAACACTACTGAAACATAATAGATGGGCCACAAACCCATCAAGCCGAGATGCAACATCTATATGCTCTTTTATGTTTAAGTCATAAATAACTCTTGCCGCCCATAAGTCTTGCAGAAAGTAATGGCCGCGAACACCACCTGCAGAAGCCAGTCTATCCTGCAATATAGGAAAAAGATTTCTAAGTTTTATTGGAAATTTGCTGTTATTTTTTGGAGTACTATATCGAATATAGTCTCTCAAAAAAAGAGGAAGTCCTCGCCACTTATTCGCCAAAGAAACTGGATCAAAAAAAAGTGTGTCCCAAATTTTTATGAAAGTACGTAATGATTTTTTCATTTTTTTATTAAGTCTTCAGTTTTTAAAAATTAAGTACTGCGATACATACGCTTTAAGATACTCTCTCGCAAGAAGGAGTGAAAACTCCCCACGCTTAATTTAGCTTTACAAGCCAATTCAACATTTTTTGAATACCAGTAATAGAGTCTACTGATGGGCTCCAGCCTAAAACAGACTTAACTTTATTGATGTCAGCAATAAATACTCTTTGATCACTCTCTCGGACAGGTAAATTTTTAAATATCAAGTTAATTTTTAATTGCTTATTTAAAAGATGGAATAACTCCAATATGGATAAGCTATTCTTCACTCCGCCACCGATATTGAAGGCATGGCCACGGGACTTATCAATGTTCTTAAGCGCGGCTAAATATAAGCTCTTCATATCATCTGCATGAAGTACGTCCCGCACCTGTTTGCCATTTCCAGAAATTGTGAATCCCTCTGCTAGAGAGTTTTCCTTAGTCTCTAGTGCTTTCTGACAAAACCATCCAACCCAACCTTGATCAAAGCTTGCAAATTGACGCCCTCCATACATAGAAGAATGTCTAAAAACGACAGTATTAAGCCCAAATATTCGAGCGTAGTCGAGCATATATTGGTCAGCTGCTCCCTTAGAGCAACCGTATGGCGAATGAAATTCCAACTCAGTGCTCTCGTCAAATCCTTCAGGCTTTTCTATGCACTGATATCTTGTATCGGTTTCAACATATGAATATTGCTCGAGATTGCCGTAGACTTTATTTGTTGATGAATAGACCACCGCTGCATTAGGGCAATACTGACGCACTGCCTCAAGTAAATTTACCGACCCCAGAACATTCACCTCAAAATCCATTCGAGGATTAGCAATTGATGTTGTCATTGCAACTTGTCCAGCCAGATGAAAAATAGCATCTGGCTGGAAAGCCTGAATTACTCTAGTGATGTCATTTTGATTGCGAATGTCTCCATGCTCAAATTTGAGGCCTCCCTGTGTTTGAAGCCATCTTAGATTTTCTAGCGAGCCGCTCCTATGAAGACTATCAAATACGACTAATTCATCTCCACGCGTTAGTGCATCAGAAGCAAGATTGCTGCCTAAAAATCCGCAGCCGCCAGTAATCAATAATTTCATCTCATTGCATCCATTTCAATTATTTTTTTTATTCCAGCTTCAATATCAAATTTTGGTAGCCATCCCAGGGCTTTCAAGAAATCTATATTCGCCACCATTCTCATGGCATCATTTTTGCGATAGGGTATTTGACCAAATAAAAGCTCTGTTTTTGAGGATGTTAACTTATGAACAATTTCCACAAAATCTCTGATACGGTAGCTGGTGCCCGAACCCAACTCAATTTGCTGCTGCTGCTTGAATATCGTCGTATTTTCCAAGATCTTGAGATAAGCCTCAACTACATCATCAATATAAATAAAATCTCTTCTCTGCTCGCCGAGCGTCAATGGTAATTTTGGAACATGACTCTTGCAGGAATTAATTACGTAAGAGGTAAACTTGGAGGCTTCGTCTCCAGGTCCATACATATGCTGTAGTTTAAGATTTATAAACTGAAGCTGCTGATTAGATGCATTGGAAATATTTAAACCCAATTCCTCAAATTGATTCTTGGTTAGCGCGTATAAACTCACGTCTTTCGATAAAACAGATCCAGTGTTGATAAAAGAAACTTTTTTCTCAAGACTTTTGATAGCATTTAAAACCACCATACCAAACCTAATATTAGAATCAACTATTTGAAGTAGTGATTCCTTGCCCCGGCCATAGCAGCAAGCAGTATGTACCACTGCATCAGGGCAAACATCAGAGATAAAGCTCTTAATTTCTGTATCAGTCTCGCACCTTCCTATTTTGAAGGGGGACAAATCCTGCAACCGGTGAAGACTAGTATTTTTTCTTACCAATAAAAATACCTGGTGATTCATTTCGTCAAGTCTTCGGGCTAAGGCGCTACCTAAAAAACCACCTGCTCCTGTGATAAGAATATTCAAGATGCTCCTCTTAAAAATTTACGCCCAAATAGGTTTCAATTTTCTCAACAACAAATTCCAGCATGTCTTTTGTTAAGGCTGGCTGAACGCCGATCCAGAAGGTATTATTCATTACGTTATCAGTATTGGCTAACTCGCCGCTCACTCGATAGTTAATATTAAGCATGAAAGGCTGCCTTGTTAGGTTGCCAGCAAACAATAATCTTGTTCCAATGTTATTTTGGTCCAAGTAAGTAGTTAGGTCTAATCTTGAGAAAGGTGAGCCTTCTTTTACTGTTATCGGAAATCCAAACCAAGAGGGGTCTGCGTCTTCGGAGCTCACTGGTAGCTGTAAAAATTCTTCACAAGTACTTAGGCGCTCTTTTAAAAACTTGAAATTATCTTTGCGAGCTTTTATGAATGCCGGAGCTTTTTCTAACTGCGCTAAGGCACAAGCTGCCTGCATATCAGTAATCTTCAGGTTGTATCCTAAATGACTATATGTATATTTATGATCATACCCTTCTGGTAAATTTCCTAGTTTCCAGCAAAAACGTTTCCCACAAGTATTGTCTTTGCCTGGAGGGCAATAGCAATCACGGCCCCAGTCCCTAAAGCTCTCGGCAATCTGCTTTAATTCAAAACTATTAGTGAAAACAGCCCCCCCTTCTCCCATCGTAATGTGATGCGCAGGATAAAAGCTTAAAGTAGCAATATCCCCAAAGGTGCCAACCATTTTGCCTTTATAAGTGGTGCCTAGTGCATCGCAGCAGTCTTCTATAAGCCATAAATTATACTTTTTGCAGAGTGCAGTTACAACATCCAAATTAAATGGGTTACCCAAGGAATGGGCGAGCATGATGGCCTTAGTTTTTGGGCTAATTGCTACCTCAATTTTTGAGGCGTCTATATTGTGAGTATGTTTATCCACATCCACAAACACCGGGATAGCGCCAAATTGAATAATCGGATTTACTGTTGTAGGAAATCCAGCGGCTACACCAATAACCTCATCGCCTTGTTTGATAGCACGACCACCTAACTTCGGAGAGGTAAGAGCTGAAAACGCCACCAAGTTTGCAGATGAGCCCGAGTTTACTGTGATGACATGTTTTATACCAATAAAATCTGCCAACTTTTTTTCAAACTGTTCATTAAAACGACCAGTAGTGAGCCAACCATCCAAGGAGGCATCTATCATATTTTTTAGCTCTTCGACACCAATTAATTTTCCCGAGGGAGGTATGACGGTTGTTCCTGGCTCAAATGGTTTTGGAGAAAACTCAATTGCAGCATACTGATCAACAAGCGTAGCAATTTGCTTACGTAATTTCTCTTGCTCTAGTTTTTTAGTATCTATAGTTTGTATATTCATTATGTAAAACTCATGTATTGATTAATTTGTATGAGACTGACATCCTGCATATTTTCTTTTGCCTGATAGGCTTTTTGCCATTGGACGATTTTTTTTGCAGCAGACTCTAAGTCCCATTTCGGAGCCCAGCCTAATTGCGCACGCGCTTTAGAGCAATCCAGCTTTAAAAGATTGGCTTCATGAGGCTGTTCGAATCCCTCTTTTTCCCAGCGAACTTTATCATCCCAGTTAGAAATTAGGAGTTCAACAACCTCCTGCACCGTCCGATTATCAACTTCACGTGGACCAAAGTTCCAAGCAGATGCGAAGACTGAGCCTTGCTCATAAAGAGCTTGGGCCAAAATCAAGTAGCCAGATAGAGGTTCTAACACATGCTGCCAAGGACGAGTTGCCATTGGATTGCGAATCATCAATGGCTTTTTTTCTTGAAATGCTTTAATCAAATCGGGGATTAAACGATCCTCAGACCAATCTCCCCCACCAATCACGTTACCCGCCCTAGCAGATGCCACTTTATTGATTGAATTTGGGCTGGAGAAATAAGACTGACGATAAGCAGAAGTTACTAACTCCGCACAGCCCTTACTGTTACTGTAGGGATCGTAGCCGCCCATTGGCTCACTCTCTCGATAACCCCAAACCCACTCTTTATTTTCATAGCATTTATCAGTAGTCACAATTACTGTGGCGCGTACTGAATTATTGTTTCTTACTCCCTCTAAAACATTAACAGTTCCCATTACATTAGTAGCATAAGTTTCTACCGGATGAGTATAGGAGTAGCGAACTAAAGGCTGGGCTGCCATATGAATAACTATATCTGGTTTAACCTCAGAAATGGCTTTTAGCAGGCTCTCAATATCCCGAATATCCGCGATATATGATCTTTCAATCAAAGAATTAATAGCCAATACATCAAATAAATTGGGTGTTGTATTTGGTGCTAATGAGTAACCAGACACTTTTGCACCCATAGATGCTAGCCAAAGAGACAGCCAACTCCCCTTAAATCCAGTATGACCCGTTAGAAAGACTTTTTTATCTTTCCAAAAAATGGGGTCAATATGAGCCGTTTTCATTACCACGATTTCCAAGGAGCATTACCTGATGACCAAAGCGATTCGAGATAATTTTTATCGCGCAGGGTATCCATCGGCTGCCAAAATCCATGGTGTTGGTACGCCATCATTTCTGACTGTCGTGCAAGGATTTCTAATGGCTCACGCTCCCAAACAGTAGAATCGTCATTGATAAGATCAATCACCTCAGGGGAGAGGACAAAAAAGCCACCATTAATCATCCCGCCATCACCCTTGGGTTTTTCTGTAAAAGTGGTAATTTGATTATCCGGATGAATATCAATTGCCCCGAATCGCCCTGGTGGATATACAGCGGTTAAAGTCGCTTTTTTACTATGGCCTTTATGAAAGTCAATTAGTTCAGTTATGTTAACATTTCCGACACCATCACCATAGGTAAAACAGAAAGCTTCTTCATCCTCAACATACTGAGCAACGCGCTTAAGACGACCACCCGTCATGGTATCTGAACCCGTATCAATTAAAGTAACTTTCCAAGGCTCAGCATAACGGTGATGCACTTCCATCTTATTATGTGCCATATCAAAGGTAACATCAGACATGTGCAAAAAATAATTAGCAAAATACTCTTTAATTAAATAACCCTTATAACCGCAACAAATTACAAACTCGTTTACACCGTGTGCTGAGTAAATTTTTAGAATGTGCCATAAGATGGGCATTCCGCCAATTTCAATCATTGGCTTTGGCTTACTTTCAGTTTCTTCTGAAATGCGAGTTCCGAGCCCGCCGGCAAGTATTACTGCTTTCATATTTTTATAATTTAAGGAATGTTATCAAAATACTGTATTATCCACCAAAACCCTCTTAAAGTAAGCAATAGTCTCTTTCAGACCATCTTCCAAATTGACCTTAGGCTGCCATCCCAGTTTGGATTTGGCTAATTCAATATTGGGTTGACGTTGCTTGGGATCATCCGAAGGTAGTGGCTCATGAACAATCTTGGATTTGCTGCCGGAGAGCTTAAGAATCGTCTCTGCTAATTGCAACATGGTGAACTCGCCAGGATTGCCAATATTGACTGGGCCAGGAAAGCCGGCTTCTGAGTTCATCATTTTGACCATGGCATCAATCAAGTCATCAACGTAGCAAAAGCTGCGGGTTTGCTGACCATCACCATAAATCGTAATGTCTTTACCCTGCAAAGCTTGCACAATAAAGTTACTCACCACACGGCCATCATTCGGATGCATCCGTGGGCCATAGGTATTAAAGATCCGTACCACTTTGATATCCAACTGATGCTGGCGATAGTAATCAAAAAACAGGGTTTCAGCGCAGCGCTTTCCTTCATCGTAGCAAGACCGAATACCGATTGGATTAACCCTGCCCCAATACTCCTCAGGCTGAGGATGAACTTCAGGATCACCATAGACTTCACTAGTAGAGGCTTGCAAGATGCGTGCACGCGTTCTCTTGGCCAAGCCCAGCATATTGATTGCGCCATGCACACTGGTCTTGGTCGTTTGCACTGGATCATATTGATAGTGCACAGGTGAGGCTGGACAAGCGAGGTTATAAATCTGATGAGTCTCAACATAGAGTGGGAAAGTCACATCATGGCGCATCACTTCCAATTTAGGATCTGATAGTAAATGCGCTAAGTTTTGCTTAGTACCCGTAAAGAAGTTATCCACTACTAAAACTTCATTACCTTCTTTAAGCAGCTTTTCAGTCAGATGTGAGCCCAAGAAACCTGCGCCACCAGTGATGAGAATTTTTTTCATATAGACCTATAGGGCTAGTTTATTTATTAATTTTAGGGATTAACTGCTATTAAATAAGTTCCGCTAATAAACCTTTATTGTCACGTCGTTTAACTCATCGGCTAAATTATTAGATCGGCGCAAACTTTTGAGAAAAAACAAAATATCTATAGGGGAGTTTGGTCTGAAGCTGTAGGTTGAATTAGCTGTCCGAGTGGCGGTCCTAACGGTGGGGNAGGCTTAAGTTAAGTATTTTTTATTCAATGATCAATCATAATATGGTTTTGTCAACTAATTCTAATTTTAATAACGATGTCAATGCTTATTCATTCCCAGTTTTTGTACCCTAAGGGGGCTTATTCTTAAAAATTTGTATTTATGGATTTTCTCGCCATACTTTGGTGTCCATTAATGGGCAACTAATCCTGTCAACGGACCCGAGATTGAATTTTGGTAGTTTGCAACAAGATAAAACTCATGATTGTTAGGGGGGGATACTTTGGGATTGAGAATCTCTACTTTACCCGAAAGCAATATGAGAGTGACTAAAGTTGCTATTGGGGCATCATTTCTTAATCTTACGAAACTTTCTAACAAAGAAAGAGTTCAAAATACCCTATTAGCTCCGGAGTCAAAACATCATAGTTAATCTTGAACCAGCGACCGCACCAAAATCAGTGCCGTCAATTGTCAATAGCATTTTTTAGAAACAATAAGTACTGACTTTACATGAGTTCTGAGATACCTTCCCCTCTTACGTCCGATGCAAAAAACTATGATTTATAAGTAGTCGGGTGTTACAACCAATTCTGGGTTCCCGAATGAATAACGGTCACTTGAAGTTCATTAGCAGTCAACCCCTCTGTTTATAAAAATTCCATCCGCTTTGACACATTAATTCTAAATTACGTGTAGCCTGCCAGCGCAAGATTTTTTTGGCTTTATCCGTTTTAGCGTAGTAGATTGGCAAATCACCGCTTCGGCGAGGCTGTAATTTTTTCGTGATTATGCAATTAGTGGCTTTTTCAAAGACGCTAATTAAATCGTAGACACTACAAGGCATGCCAGTTCCTAGATTGATTACATGAAAGCCAGGATTCTGATCCATAAAATTAAGTGTCGCTAAGTGTCCCTCTGCGATATCCATCACATGAATATAGTCGCGCTCACCAGTTCCGTCTTTTGTTTCATAGTCATCGCCAAAGATATTGAGATGGGGCAATTTTCCGCTGGCTACCTGGCATAAATAGGGCATCAGATTGTTTGGAACGCCCCTAGGAGACTCACCAATGAGCCCGGATTCATGAGCCCCGACTGGATTGAAGTAACGCAATGCACTCACTGACCAACTCGGATCCGACCTCACCAAGTCTTGTAGTATTTCTTCAACTTGTAATTTAGTTTTTCCATAGGCATTAAATGGACTCAAAGGATGCTCTTCGTCGCAAGGCAAATACTGTGGCGCACCATAGACGGTAGCGCTAGAACTAAAAATGAGTTTATTGATTTTTTCGTCTTTCATTCTCTCAATTAAATTAACTGTTCCGCAGACATTATTGTTGTAATATTTCAAGGGGTCCTGTGCAGATTCAGCAACTGACTTTAGACCGGCAAAATGCATCACAGCTTCAATATGATTTTCCAAAAGTATTTTCCTCAATGCTTGCTCCTCACGAACATCAGCCTCATAAAAGCGAAATTTTTTATCGGCAATTGACTCAAGATTGCCTAAAACCTCTATTTGACTATTACAGAGGTTATCAAGTATGACTACCTCATGCCCCTGCTGAACAAGTACTACAGCAGTATGACTGCCGATAAATCCTAAACCACCAGTGAGTAAAATGTTCATAGACTTTAAAGGTTAATTTTTTTACTAAGATTACGTAATTTTCTCTTAAAGCGATAGCCCTGAATTGCCAGTCGATCAATGACATTTAAACTCAGATCCATTTTGGGGCTCGCTAAAAAGACTGCCTGGAATTGATTCATCACTGGTTTCGGTAAAAAATACTCGCTATAGGCATCCCAATTACGCTCATGCTGTACTTGGGAATGAAAACTGAGCAGCATTTGCTCTAAGTCTTTTTTACCTTTATAGAGGAGCGCCTTTTTCCCCAAGATCTCAATATGGCTGCGCTGAGGTGAGAGTGCGTAGGTCATCACCGGTTTATTTTTAATCGAGAACTCACCGCACGCTAAACCAAAGCTCTCACCGATACCTCGAGCATGAATCATGCCATCGGCGGTATTAATAAAGCGCATTTTGTATTGCATATCTGAATTTCCCGGTAGAAATATCAGACGCTCATGCTGGGCAAAAGGGGCAAAGTTCATAAAGACAAAGTACAGGTCTTTACGCTTAGCCAAAACCTTGAGAATGGTTTCATGGACAAAGGGCAAGTTAAAGCTATCTGAGCCCCCATAGCTTGCCAGCACTGTCGCATCTTTGGGAATATTGAGTTCAGCCCGAAGATCACCTTGCACATCAGGCAAATCAATCATATGCGGCACAAAGGGAATCTTGTGATTGGAATACTCTTTTGCAAGCCACTGCGACACAAAGGCTAACTTATCGCCATGAAACTCTTGAGTCTTGGTTGGAAAGACGGCATGAATCGCGCACGGTACATTACTAATGATGTCGCCATCGCGCTCACCCGATTTAATGAAATACAG